>Ga0224496_10000120_pt1 | contig 57382 bp, 49 predicted proteins | sample SF_Jul11_sed_USG_2_FD_168127 | JGI IMG/M metagenome (GOLD analysis project Ga0224496, IMG submission 168127) | Sediment microbial communities from San Francisco Bay, California, United States - SF_Jul11_sed_USGS_8_1 | ecosystem: Environmental > Aquatic > Marine > Sediment | place: USA...
CTCCGGCGGCGGCGCCATTCTGGCCGAGGTTTACGGCCGCGAGATGGAGTAAGGGCGCCGGTGGCGGCACTTCTGCCGCTTACACCCCCCTCAATTGCAAAGCAAGCCTGCGGGCATGAAGATATGGAAAAGGAAATGACGACCGACAATCAACAACACGCAGTGGTGCGGCCGGGCAAGGTCTATCTGATCGGCGCCGGTCCCGGCGACCCCACCCTGATCACCGTCAAGGGGCTGGAGCTGCTCAAACGCGCCGAAGTGGTGGTCTACGATTACCTGGCCTCGCCCAAGCTGCTCAAGCATATCCCCAAGGACGCCGAGTTCATCTATGCCGGCAAGAAGGGTGGCGTCTGCCACGCCCACACCCAGGAAGAGATCAACCAGATGCTGGTGGATCATGCCCGGGCCGGCAAGGTGGTGGTGCGGCTCAAGGGCGGCGATCCGTTCATCTTCGGCCGGGGCGCCGAGGAGATCGAGGAGCTGTCGAAGTACGGCATCGCCTTCGAGGTGGTGCCCGGGGTGACCTCGGCCACCGCCGCCGCCACTTACGCCGGGGTGCCCATCACCCACCGTGCCTATACCTCGTCGGTGGCCTTTGTCACCGGCCACGAGGATCCCACCAAGGAAACCAGCAACATCGCCTGGGACAAGATCGCCACCGGCATCGGCACTCTGGTCTTCTACATGGGAATCAAGAACCTGCCCTCCATCGCCGACAACCTGATCAAAAACGGCCGTGCCCCCGAGACCCCGGTGGCGGTGGTGCGCTGGGCCTCCACCCCGATCCAGAAGTCGGTGGTGGGGACGCTGGCCACCATTGCCGAGGTGGTCAAGGAGGCGGAAATCACCCCGCCGGCCCTGGTGGTGGTGGGTGAGGTGGTGAAGCTGCGCGACAAGATCAACTGGTTTGAAAAGCGGCCGCTGTTCAACAAACGCATTCTGGTCACCCGCACCCGCGAGCAGGCCAGCGAGCTGGTGCGACTGTTGGAAGACCGGGGCGCTGACTGTGTGGAGGGCGCCACCATCGCCATGGAGCCGCCGGACAGTTGGGACGAGCTCGACGCGGCGCTGGCCCGGATCGGCGACTATCAGTGGCTGGTCTTTGCCAGCATCAACGCCATCCATTTCTTCTTTAACCGGCTGCGGGAAAAGGGCATGGACGCCCGCGATTTGAAGGGGCCCAAGGTGGCGGCGGTGGGTGTTGCCACGGCCGAGGCCTTGCGCGACCACGGCATCCGCGCCGATCTGATCCCCGAGGAGTTCACCGGCGACGGCCTGGCCGCGAGCCTGGTGGCGCAAGGGGTACAGGGTGCCCGGGTGTTGATCCCCAGGGCCAAGAAGGCGCGGGAGATCGTCCCCGAAACCCTGCGCGAACACGGCGCCCAGGTGGACGTGGTCACGGTGTATCAGAACGTGCAGCCCAAGGATTACGATCTGGTGCGCCAGGAGCTGGCCGACCACGCCATCGACATGGTTACCTTCACCAGTTCCTCCACGGTGACCAATTTCCTCGACATGCTGGGCGCCGACCGCGACCGGCTCCTCGCCGGGGTCAAGTTCGCCGCCATCGGCCCCATCACCGCCAAGACCGCGGTCAAGCACGGCCTCGCCATCGACGTCCAGCCCGCCATCTATACCATTCCCGCCCTGGTGGACGCCATCGTCGATTTCTATAACCGCTGAAAGCGCCTATCTGGCCGGCTTAGAGCCGGTGGATGTGCAGCGTCTCCGCCGCCACCGCCTGTCGGGTCAGTTCGAGCAGATGGGCGTGGTGGGTGAAATAGATGATCTGGGTGCGGTCGGATAACTCGGCCAGCAGTTGGAGGGTGGCCGCCGCCCGCTCATCATCGAAGTTCATCAGCAGGTCGTCGAGCACCAGCGGCATGGGTTCCCGCCCGCCCCGGCCGAGTTCGTGGTCGAGATGGGCAAGTCTGAGCGCCAGGTAGAGCTGGTCGCGGGTGCCGTCGCTCATCTCCTCCACCCGCACTTTTGTTCCGTCCGTCCGGACTCCCACCAGGATCTGCTGGTCAACGTCGAAGTCGGTGGCCAGTTCCGAGAAACGGCCGCCGGTGATCCTTTGGAAAAAGGTGTTGGCCAGGGCGAGCACCGGTGACTGCGAGTTGCGGCGGTGCTCCTCGATGCGGCGGCGGAGCAGGGCTCCGGCCAGCTTTACCCGCAGATAGCGCTGAACGGCCTGGCCGACCTCGGCGCCCACCAGGGTCGCCTGTTCGGCCGCCTCGGCGGCCCGGTCGTTGCCGTCCATTTGGGCAAGTTTTGCCTCCAGTTCGTAGAGTTCCCGCCCCTTTTCTTCCTTCTGCCGGTTCAGTTCGCGCAGATCGTTTTCAAAGCTGTCGATCTGGGCACCGAGCAGGTCGGCGTCCACCCCTTCGATCTCGGCTGCCCGTTCCGCCAGGGTCTGGCCGCCGCCGTCGTTGACGATCTCTTCCTCGACCTGGCGGAGCGCGTCGCGCAACCGCTGAAAATCCCCCCACCGTAATTCGATCTCCGGCAGGGCCTCGTGGCCGGTGCAGCCAACCTCGTTGCAGAGCGCGGTGAGAAAGACGCGGGCCTTGGCCACGGTGTCCGCCAGTTCCCGCCTTTCCTCGGTCAGTTCTTCCTGCTGGCGGCGCAGCCCCTCGGCCGTGACGGCCTCGGTGCGTGCTCGGCTCAACTTCTGGTGGAGCTGGGCGATTGCCTCGGTGTCGTCCTGATCGGCCAGTTCCGGGGCCACCGCCTGCGCCAGATCAACCACGGCCTGCCGGTATCTGGCGCGATTTTTTTCAATGGCCCTGATCCGGATATTGGTGTCGTGCAGTTTGCCGACCCGATCAAAGAGGGCGTCGAGCCGGTCGATGACCGCCGTCACCTGGCCTGGCGAGGCACCGGCCGGGTCAAGGGGGAGCTTGGCCACCGCCTGGTGCCAGACCTCCTGCCAGGCGGCGAGTCGTTCCTTTTCCTTTTCGAAATCGGCGCTCTTCTCCTCCCGGGAGGACTTGCGATCGGCCAAGGTGCGCGCCAGCCGCTCCCGCTCCATGGCCAGCCCGTTGAGGTGGTCGAGCTGGGCCTCGGCCCGGTCAATGAGCTCGGCAAGCGAGCCCTGGTGGGCGACCTCGCCGTAGTGGGCCAGGGTGTCGGAGAGCAGACAACGGGCGGCGGCCACCGACTCGGTGAGGGTTCGCACCTGCCGGTCGGCTTCAAAGTAGCGGCCGGCATGGAGGACGACCTGCTCGCGGCGGCTCAGCCAGCCACGCATCTCGCCGGGCGTGGCCGGCGAGATGCGGCAGTCCCGCCAGGCCTCGCGCCACGCTTCCTCCAGTTGCCGCCGCCGGCCGGCAAGTTCCTCGCCCTGCCGGTGGATCTGGTCGCGGCGCCGGAGTGCCGCTGCCCGTTCTCCCTCGTGGCGGGCAAGTTGCTGTACCCGATCCGCCTCGCGCCGCAACCGGTCGCTGGTGGCGTCGGCGCCGTTGACCTCGCCTTCGTAGGTCGCGGCCAGCTCCTCGGGGGAGGTGGCCGGCGGTTGTCGTTCGATCCAGACCTGCTTGATCTGTTGCCAGGTGGTGTCGCGGGCGGTGCGCAGCCGGAGCAGATCTTCCTCGCTGGGAATGCGGCCGGTGTTGCGCAGGGCGTCAATTTCGGTGTCGCTCCGGTCAAGGGCAAGGGTGGTTTCCTCGCGTCGTTCGGCAAGGCGCTGCTCCTCCTGTTCAAGCTGCCGGAAGCGGGCGTCGAAACGGTCAATGGTTTCCGGGGCCGGGTAGATGGTGTCAATGATCGCCCGCAGCCCTGGTTCGCCATCCTCGGTGCTGCCCAGCCGGGTCAGGCCGCGCCTGGCCTCTTCGCCGGCGGCGGCGCGCAGCTCCTCGGCCTGGCGCAGCTTCTGTTCCAGGTCCCCGTGGCGGGCGATATCCTTGAGCACATTCTTGAGCGGCAGCGGCTCGCCTCCGGCTGGCAACGCCGTGAGTTCGGCGGCGAGTCGCTCCTCTTCGCGGCCAAGCTGAGCGATTGCTTCGGCGAGTTTACGCGGCCGTTCGTGCATGACCTGGTAAGCCACGCATAATTCGCGGAGCCGTTCGAGATCGGCGCGGGTGAGGCGCAGTTGCTCCACCTGCTCCAGGGCAAGCTTCGGCGCCAGGTCCCGCAGCAGGCGGCGGGCGTCGTTTTCGTATTGGATGCGTTTGGTGATGTGGTTGCCGCGGTCGGTGGCCGCGGTGAGGTGGGTGTTCCGCTCCTGGAAGAGGTGCTCGATCTGTTCACCGTGGCTGAGGAGCGGTTGCGGCACCTGGATGGCCGTCAACTGGCCATTGATCGCTGCCAGCCGCCTGTCCAGCCGCTCCTCGCCGGCGAGGGCCTGCCCCAGAGTGGCCACCGCCTGTTGTCGGGCCTCGGCGGCATAGGTGCTTGGCAGCGTGATGATCGGCTGCAGCGCTTCGATCTCGGCCTGCAGGCGCGCCCGGCGTGCGTAGCGGGGCAGGTTGCGCACCATCCGTCCCAATCGGGCGTGTTCCCGGGTCAGGGAGATGATGGCCTCGTTCAGCGCGGTGATTTCGTCTCGCAGCCGGCTGCTGGCTCGATCCGCCTCCTGCCACTCGCCACCGCGCAGGGCAAGGTCGTTGCTCTCCTTCTTGAGCTTCTTGTAGGTGGAGAGCAGGGTGGTGACCCCTTGGGCCGAACGGGGGGCGGCGAGGAATTTTTCTTCCTCGGCAAGCCGGGAGAGCAGGGTGTTGATCCCCGAGCCGAGACCGGCCGAAAAGAGGGTTGCGCCGATATGCCCTTTGAGGTTTTTCATCTCCAGGCCGCCGGCCAGCAGCATCTCGTGGTTGATGCCATGGAGATGGGCAAAGAGGGCGGCGTCGGCGATGCCCAGGTAGCGGGCGAGGGCGTCATCGGGGACGGGGTTGGCGTTGGCGTCGAGGAGGGTGTTTTCCCGCCCCTTGCGGCGGATGAATATCTCTTCGGCACCCGAGGAGTGGCGGAGTCTGGCGCCGACGCGCAGGTCGGGATAGGGGTGGCGGAAGTTGTCCGGGCAGCGGGGGGGAATGCCGTAGAGCAGGGCCGATATGGCCCGCAGCGAGGCGCTCTTGCCCGCCTCGTTGGCGCCGTAGACCACGTGCAGCCCGTCGGTGCCGCCGCTCAGGTCAAGAATGTGGTCGGTGAACGGCCCGTAGGCGATGAGGCGGAGGTCGAGGAATCTCATAGTCCCTCCCCGTCGGCCAGGAGCAGGGGCAGAAGCATGGCGCGGATTTCGCCGAACAGCGTGCGGACCTGTTCCTGGTCATCAAGGTCGGGCAGTTCGAGCTGGTCGCGGAGTTCGGCCGGGATCTTGGTGAGGATTTTGTCGATCTCCGCCCGTTCCGTGGCCAGCACCGCGCCGGCGTCGTCACTGGCGTGGAGAGCGTGCAGCAGCTGGGCAAGCGGGGCGTCGCTGTCGGCGAGTTCGTCGATATGGAGTGCGCTGGTGGTTTTGAAGAGGATTTTTTCGGCCCACAGCCGGACCCCGAAGGAGCCGAGCAGCATGGCCCGCAGTTCGTTGCGCCATTGTTCCTCGTTGGCGGTGAACCGGGCGTGGGCCGGGCCGCTGCCGACAAATTCGAGCCGGGCCGCCAGCAGCCGGTCGCCGCAGTTGGTGACGGCCTCTTCGCAGGCGGCCACTGCCCGGTCGAGGGCTTCCTCCGCGGTTGCAGCGCCGCCTGTCTCCACCTCGACGCGCGCCCAGCGCACCACGTCGAGTTCGCGGTGCGCCACCTCCTGCACCTCGCCGTGGGCCACGGTGACCAGGGTGCAGCCCTTGGCGCCGGTTTCGCGGATGTGGCGGCCCTGGGTGTTGCCCGGCATCACCACCCATGGCGCCCGGCTCAGCTCCTCGCGGGCGTGGATATGGCCCAGGGCCCAGTAGTCGTAGCCCTTGGCGATGAGCTGCTCCAGGGTGCAGGGGGCGTAGTCGGCGTGACCGGGCCGGCCGGTAACACCGGTGTGGAGGAGGCCTATGTTGAAGTAGCCGGGCACGGCGGCCGGAAAGCCGACCGCCAGGTTGTCGCGGAGTTCCGCCGACCGGTAACTCTGGCCGTGGACGGCCAGGGCGAGCCCGGAGTCGGTGATGGTTTCCGGCCCCTTGGCCGTGAAGAGATGGACGTTGTCCGGCAGCCGCAGGTCGCGGCTCATCCGGTTGGCCGCATCGTGGTTGCCCGAGACCAGGAACACCCTGATGCCGTGGCGGTTGAGTTCGCCCATCTGCCGGGCAAAGTAGAGACCGGTGTTGTAGTCCCGCCAGGTACCGTCGTACAGGTCGCCGGCGATGAGCACGAAGTCCGCCGCCTCGTCCACGGCGAGGCGGACCAGGTTGGCAAAGGCCCGGCGGCTGGCGCCGCGCAGCTCCTCCACCGGGGCGCCGTCGTAGCGCTCAAGCCCCACCAGCGGGCTGTCGAGATGGATGTCGGCGGCGTGGATGAATTTCATGGCCGGGTGCGGCTCCTGGAGTGTGATGGGCAGGGGCAGGGTATAAGAGAACAAGAGCGAGAGTTGTTGCTATTGGTAGCATGTTGGCCGGGGTGCGTCAATGGGCAGCGGCAATGGCATGGAATTGATGGTGAGGATGGCGGGGTGGTCGGGGGAGGCGGTCCAAACAAATACCCGGCCGCACAGGGCGGGCCGGGTATTTGTTTGGCAAGGTCGCGGTGGGTGACGGGATGCTTAACAGCCTTCGATGGCCTGTTTTGCCTTTGACTTGACTTTGACCGTATCGCCGGCTTTGAGCTTGCCGGCCTTGCTGCCGCAGTCGAGGGTCACGGTGGCACCATCCACGGCCTTCACCTCACACTTGATGCTGGCCGCCATGCTCATGCCCACGGTGCCGGTCAGAAAGAGAGCGGTCATTGCCAGGGTTATCAGTTTCTGTTTCATTTTCTTCCTCCTCTTGGTTGATTTGCACTGTCGCGGGTGGACATTTTTCGCCTGTTGTAAAAATATGACAGGATGGCATCTTCTTCTAGAGGACATCGGGTGATATCCCCCCGGCAAGAGGCCAGACATCGGGCGATGTCTGGAGGGAACATGATGAATTTGCAAGCATTATCCATGCTAATGGTCAAGGTTGCGTCTCGGAATGCGACAAGGGGCTTGGGCTGCCAATTCCGATCTGGTAGTATGCTCATGGAATGTATTTTCCGGTATTCCTGAATCTGCGGGCGTTCGCGGGTGGTTGGGCGGCAAAGTGAATTGCAAGCTCCATCGGCAAAGAGCCATTTGCGTGCCGTCACGGATTCAATGTATTGCTTTCCAGCGGGACAGGATCAAGCCTTATTATGAGCGATGACAGCCTTTTCGGCGGCAACCAGGCCGTTGAGCAGATAGACGGCATCAGGATCCGCGCCATCCGGGAGCGCCAGGAGCTTACCCAGCTCTATGTGGCAACTGCGGTGGGGGTGACCACCGATACCATCTCGCGCTGGGAGAATCGGCGTTATCCCACCATCAAGCGGGAAAATGCCCTGAAGCTGGCGGAAGTTCTCGGGGTGGAGCTGGCGGAGATTCTCGATGTCGGGCAATCGGAGGTGGAGGCGCCGGAACCGCCCGCAGGCGAAACCGTTGTCGCGTCTTCCCAGTCAGAGCGCGAAATCCTGCCGCCGCCGGGAAAGGGAAAGTTTCCGCCTTTGGCGATGGGGGCGCTCTTTACGGTGCTGGTGGTGGCGTTGGGCCTTTTTTCCTGGTGGTCCCACCGGCAGGGCGGCCAGGATGCGGTCCGGGTGACGGCGCAACGGCTTCTGCCCGGTCACGTGGCGCCGGGGCAGCCCTTTCCGGTGCTGGTGCGGGTCGAAATAACTCCCCCAGGCACCTATTCGATGATTATCCGAGAAACCGTGCCCGTGGGATGTGCGGTGGTCACCGGCCTGCCCCCCTTTGCCACTCTGGACGTCAACACCGGGGTGGTCAAGTGGATCGGCAAGGCCAGCGGTTCGGAAAGCACTTTTTCGTATCTGGCTCGAACCAAGCCGGGCATTACCGCCGGCAAGCAGCTTGAGTTTTCCGGGGCGGTAACCTTGAAAAGGATGGGCGTCAGTACCTCCATCAATATCGATGGCCCGACCCTTGTCGAGGTGAAAAAATTGCATTGGGCCGATGCCAACGGCGACCACCGTATCGATGACGACGAGATCCTGGCCGTCTATGACCGGCTGGAGACCATGGATGCGTTGGGGTTTGGCAAGTCCCAGTCCCAGGTTGAGGATATCTGGGCGGGCAACGGCTACCGCTGGGATACGGGGTCCGGAAAGCTGGTCGTGCTCCACTGAATGTTTTTTGACGTTTTTTGCGGCTCTTTTCGCCCATTCTTGCCGGCAGCCGTGATGGGAGGCATTGTCTGATGAAAGAACACTCGCACCCCGCTTTTTCCTGGTGTCTGCGGCCGTTGTCCGCGTGGCTGCTCGTCTTTGTTCTGGGGATCTCTTTTCCCGGCGCGGGTTCGGCCGCCGAGCCTGTTTCCTGTCGTTATCTGCAGTCGGAAGGCCGGACCATTCAACTGGAACTCCACATCGGCACGCCGCCGCCGGCCATGCTCATTCTGGTGCAACGGTTTTCCCAAGGGGCCGTGATCAAAGCCGCCTCGCCGCCGGTGCAGAAGTTCAGTTCCAGCAAGGACGAGGCCAAATGGCTGCTGAAGCGCCTTCAGGCTGGTTCCATGGTGTTCACCATGGAACTTGAGCAGCCGGTGGCGGCCAAGGCGGTTTCCGGTGAGATCCGCTATAAGGATCCGGCCAGCGGTAAGACCGAAACCATGCAGGTCGCGCCGTAGCCTGGACCGTTGTCCCTCCCTCCCGCCTTCGTCTTTTTTCCGTGCCTGTGTGGCGGTCGGTTTCTTGTTGGCGCGCTGTAGGAGGGACACTGGCGGATTCTGCGGGGAAATTTTCGCGGAACCAAACCTTTCCGGCGTTGTCTACCCATATGACAGGCCACATGCTCCGTGCCGCCGCCTTCCTTTTCGGCATCTTTTCCCCTTGCCCAATCGTACTCCCGGTCTTATTATTGACGACTTTGTGCATCTTACCGGGAATCCAGCCGCATCGGGAGTTTCCGGCACGGATGCGTTGTTTCGTGTTTTCTTCGTTCGGCGGGTGACGAATAGCCCCCATCTTCAAGGAGTTTTTATCCCATGCGTCATAACACACTCGTTGTTCTCTGCCTTTTTCTCTTTTTTGCCGTCGGCTGCTCCAAGAACGATCAGGAAGCGCAGCCGCAAGCCGCTGCCGCCGCCACGAGCCAGCCGGTGGCCGTGCAGCCCGTTGCCCAGCCCCGGCAGCCGGTGGGATTTGCCACTGTGTCGCCGCAGCAGGCCGAGCAGATGATTCAGGCCAAGAAAGGATTGGTGATGATCGATGTGCGGACCCCGCAGGAGCTGGTGAACGGCTTTATCGCTGGGTCGCACAACGTGCCGTTGTGGCCGGTGATGAAGGGGCAGTTGAACCTGCCCAAGGATACGCCGCTGCTGGTGATCTGTGCGGTGGGCGGCCGGAGTTACGCGGCTGGTCAGGCCTTGGTCAAGTGGGGTTTTCAGGAAGTGTACAACTTGAGCGGTGGTATCGACGCCTGGAAACAGGCCGGGCTGCCGTTGCGCTATAACTAGTTTTCTTCCTTCTCATGCGCGGGTTTGGTTTCTTTCCCGCCGCTCGGGAGGCTTGGTGGGCATCGCGACATCGGCACCGTCAGCAAAACGGCCCCACGCCTCTTCTCCTCTGTCCGTCCTTTTGTTTCCACGTTAATCAGCGGGGTATGTTGCTGGGAAACGTGGTTTTTTGTAGTGCTATGCTGCTTTTGGTTGATAGGTGGTTGTGCTTGAAGTCGGCCGAGCGGGGGAGTTATCGTTTGGCGGATTCCCGAGTCCTGCTGGGCCTTGTTTTTGCAATGGTAGGTTTTTTTTCGGTAAAGGTCAGGGCCAGGGCGAGCATCGGGGCCAGGATGAAGGTCGTAACAAGAAAGGATTTTTTTTGTGTAAAAGGATCCTGGACGATTTCCTGGAGTCCCTGGGGGATGGCGTTGGCGAGAACCGTGTGCAGCAGCGCCAGGATCAGGAAAAAGATCACATTGAGGACCGCCTCGCTGATCGCGAGTTTTCTGAAAAAGCTGCGGGCGCTGCCTAGAATCTCCGCCGTCCAGACCATTCTGGTAACCTGCGGCTTCAGGGTGCCGATTTCTTTGTGCAGCGCCACCAGTTGTTCGATGGCGGTTGCAAAGACGATGTTCTGTTTTTTCTTTGCCTGACGACGGAGTTCTGCCAAATTGTTATTGAGGTTGGCGAGTTTTTTGATAAAGCTGGAGAAAAGAGCCTGATAGGGGTATTGGAGCCAGAAGGTATGGTACCCTTCCCATGATTTGAATACTTCGTCGATTCTCTCCTGGAGGAAGTCGAGTTTCTCGCGCCGGATCCGGTGGCAGGCTGCGACCACGCTTTTTGCTCTGAAAATGACCGCCTTCAGGTCGTAATAGCTGCCCCGCTGGAGATGTTTTTCCAGGGTGCTCACCATGGCGCTGTTTTCCTTGATGAGCTTGTCGTCCTCGCCAAGCCAGGCAACCAGCTGCTCCCACTCCTGGGTTACTTCCGCCAGGCTTTCCGTTGCCATGGCGTTGAGGTTCTGGACGTGGGAAGACAGGACCTCTTCCACCAGCCCCTGAATGGGGATCAGGGTGGGATCCATCAGGGCGGTGATGAAGAGTTCTTTGTTGGTTTTGATCAGGGTGCCAATCTGGGTGAAGGCCTGGTCCATGAAGCCGCTTCTGATGCTGATGCGGATTTTGGAGTATTTGGCTTCGGGGCATTCGGCATGAATGGTAAGCACGTTGTTGGCGGCCTGGTCGGCCTTCCAGAGATCGTGGTTGAGCATGTAGTAGCGGGCCAGCAGCAGGCCGATGTAGATCCGGTCTTTTTCCGACTCCGCCAGATCGTTGGCCCGTTCAAGCAGGGTGCCCATGTCCTTGTCGCGTTCCTGCTCCAGGGCCAGAAAGGCCAGCCCCACCGAGGCATAAAAATCCTTGCCATCCCGCCGCAGGTTGTCGGAAGTGAGCCATTTCCTGGCCTCGTCGTACTGGCCAACCCGCAGGCAGTCCAGGCCCATGTTGAGGTTGTTGCTGTCGATATCCACCCGGTCCATCCTGCCGATGTCCTCCCACTTGAGGTAGAAGGTAAAAGCAATGTGATTGAGGAAGCGGGGTTGAAAGATGTGGAAGAGATCGAAATAGGCGAGATAGACCTGCAGGGGGGGCGTTTTTTTTATGGTGGCCACGTTCACCCCGGTGGCGAGGATCGAGATGATTTTTTCCGAGGCGAGAAACGCCTGCTTGTAGAGTTCGCTGATCTTGCTAAACGGCAGGTAGCCCACCTCGGCAAGGCCCTGGGTCTCCATGGTCATCAGTTTGCTGGGGCAGTTGGCCGGTTTATGATTGGTGCGGCCGCAATAGAAGCATTCCTTTTCCTTGCCGCTCAGGGCCAGTCCCCGATGGGGAAAGAGCCGCTCCACGCGAAGTTGCGCCGTCTCTGAGAAAGCGATCCGGAACATGTTGTCTGATTCGCTTTCAATGGTAAAGGCGGGTAATTGCTTGCCTTCCATCAGTTTTTGCCAGTGTCCCTTGAGCTGCCGGGTGATGTAGATCGACTCCTGCTGGAGAAAATTCCACAGATTGGCCGCCATGTCGTACAGATCTGCGTAGCGTTCGGTGGGGTTGTCGAGATGCAGTACGATCTGGATGGGGACCGCACCCAGTTCTTCACTCCAGCCAACCTCCCGTTTCGCCTTTTCCAGGCTTTCGAGCAGACTCGAAAGCGCGGTGTAAGGGTGGTTGAAATTGTAAATCAGCAGGTGGTCGGTGCTTTCGTTGTTTTGCAGGCCGGTCTGCTGCAGACCGTCGCGCAGGGCATTGACGAGGATCACCCATCTGCCGTGCAGCAGCTGTTTCCCTTTGTGGGAAATGACGTTGATCGCCAGCAGCGTGGCGGAGGAAACCGGAGGCATAATATATTACAAAAATATTAAGAAGGTTTTTGCGGTGGGTTTGTCTGTGGGTGGATGCTGATATGGCATAGTTTTACGCATTCATCATTTTGCCATTCACGGCAGGGAGTTGCAAATAAATAGTGTTCATTGGGGGAACGGGAAATTTTGGTAAGTGTCAAGCTCGGGAAGAAAAACGTTCGAGTCGCCCCGGTGCTGCTGGATAGGTACAGATTTTGTTGCGATGACAGGGCGTGCAGGAGACGAAAAAGAGGGGTGTGTCTGGCGAATATATGTCTCCGCGCCGTGGGGGATTCAAAGCCCGATGCCCTTTGTGTTGTATGAAGCTGCGCGGGAAAAGTCTCACACAAACAGAAAAAGGGGGGGCAGCCCATAAAATGACTACCCCCCCCGGTATTGCTGGAGCCGGCGATGGGAATTGAACCCGCGACCTACTGATTACGAATCAGTTGCTCTACCCCTGAGCTACGCCGGCATTCTTTTTGTCGGTCACTGCTGCGCGGGGAAGCGCCCGGAATCGCTGGCCCACCCTGCGGATATGACTGTTCTGCTACTATCAATTTTATGCTAAAGTGTCAAGTGTTGACTCACCGCAGGAACAGTTCACCTGGCAGTTTCATTGTTGGTGGCGGGGAAGGATTTCATGACAACAGACAAGCGGCATCCCGTATCGGTGCTGGTGGTGGACGACGACCAGGCGCACCGTTATATGCTCAGGGCCATGCTTGCTGGTTGGGGCTGGCGAGTGAGCGAGGCGGATGACGGCGCTACAGCCGTTGCCGCAGTCCTTGAGCAGCCCTTTGACGTTATCCTCATGGATGTGCGGATGACCACCATGGATGGCATGGAGGCACTGGCCCGCATTCATGACTATAATCCCGCCATTCCGGTGGTGATCATGACCGCTTACTCGTCGGTGGACGCGGCGGTGGATGCGATCAGGATCGGGGCCCACGATTATTTGACCAAGCCGCTTGATTTTGAACGGCTGCGGCTCACCATGGCCCGCGCTCTGGATCACCGGCAGGTGGCTGAGGGGCGGCAAGGGGCGGCATCCGGGGCCATCGACGTCAACGGCATCATCGGCACCGCGCCGCCCATGCGGGAGCTACTGGAAACCATCGCCTATGTGGCGCCCACCGAGGCGACGGTGCTTATTACTGGCGAATCAGGCACCGGCAAGGAGTTGGTCGCCGCAGCCATTCATCACAACAGCGGTCGGCAAGCCGGTCCCTTTGTCAAGGTTAACTGCGCTGCCCTGGTGGGGAGCTTGCTCGAGTCCGAGTTGTTCGGTCATGAAAAAGGCGCGTTCACCGGGGCCGACCGGGCGCACGACGGCAAGTTTGTTCAGGCCGACGGCGGCACCTTGTTCCTTGACGAAGTGGGGGAGATGCCGTCCGCCATGCAGGCCAAGCTGCTGCGGGTGTTGCAGGAACACGAGGTGCAGCGGGTGGGTGGGCGTGAAACCATTGATGTTGACGTGCGCGTGGTGGCGGCCACCAACCGGATTCTGGAAGATGAGGTCCGGGAGGGGCGTTTCCGCGAGGATCTCTATTACCGGCTCAATGTGGTTACCCTGCCGGTGCCGCCGCTCAGGGAGCGGCGTGGGGATATTCCGTCTCTGGTCGCTTTTTTTGTCGATAAATTCGCGGCCAAGAACAAGCGCAAGGTGGTTGGGGTCACCCCGCGCTGCATGGATCTCCTGCGCCATTACCCCTGGCCGGGCAACGTGCGGGAGCTTGAAAACGCGGTCGAGCGTGGCATTATCCTGATGCGGGGCGATTACTTCGACGAAGACGGGTTGCCCTTGGCGGTGCGGCGCTGGGCCGAGGCGGAAGATCCCGGGGTGGGGGGCGACGTGGTGTTGGTACCCGCGACCCTGGCGGAGGCGGAACGGCAGGTGATCCTCAAGACCATGGAAGAGGTCGGCGGCAACAAGAGCGAGGCGGCGCGACGTCTTAATATCACCCGAAAGACCCTGCTCGGCAAGTTGCGGAAGTATGGCAATGGTTGAAACGTGGCTCTGCCGCGATCAGCGGCACCAGGGGCGGAAGATTTCGTCGGCCAGCGGTTCGACCTGAAGTGTTTCCGCCGTGCCGTCGGCAGGAAATTCTTCCCCGGTGGCGGCGAAGAGGAGTACCGCGCCGCCCATTGGTCCGTCGGGGCCTTTTTTACTGTAACGGGCGACGATTGCCGCGGCCAGGCGCCGGTCTTCGGGGTGGGAGCCATGGCGCAGGAGCGCTGCCGGGCCGGGCCGGTCCCGCAGCTTCAACTGCAGGTCGCCGGGTGTCCGTTCGGCCAGTAAGCGGTCGTTTTCTTCCTGATCCCGTCCCAGCACCAGCCAGCCGCCGTGGGGCAGTTTGATCTGGCGGCCCACCAGCAGCAGCCGCAGGTCCTGAATCCGGATCTCTTGTTCTTCCTGATAGTATCTGGCGATCTGTTTACTTTTGATGGGGTCGGTGAGCACACAGCCGCCAGCCGGGGCCGGGTAGTCGGTGATGCCGAAGCCGGCGGCAAGTGCGATCTGTCCGTGGCGGCCCCGGCCGTAAAGATCGTAAAGCCGTTCCCGGTCCACCAATCCTTCTTCCTCGGGTCGGGTTGGCCGCTGCGATTTGGCGCACAGCGGCCGGAGCAGGATGCCATCGCAGCCACTGTCCCGTTCGATGACCCGCAGGGTGTCCTTACGCTGACTCATGGGCCGTTGGCCGATGACTTCGCCGGAGATTATGAACGAGGCGTTCAATTCCGGCATCAGTCTGCGGGCCTCGGCGCAGAGCAGGATTTTACAATCGATGCAGGGGTTGAAGTTCTTGCCGAAGCCATGCGGCGGGTCGTGGAGCAGTTTGATATAGGGTTTGCTGATGTCGCGCAGGTGGACATCGATACCGTAGCGGTCGTGAATCTCCGCCATGTGTTCCTGTTCCCGGGCCAGCAGTTCGTAGCCGAAAAAAGGGGTGACGAATTTGATCGCCCGGACGCGGATGCCCTGCGCCATGATTACCCGGCAGGCGAGAATGCTGTCCAGGCCGCCGGAGAAAAGGGCCAGGGCGGTGGTCGGTTTCGTGATCATGGGCGGGAATGTTTTCCTATCATTTCCTGGGCGTATTCCAGGGTTTTGTCGGTGACCGAGTCGCCGGCCAGCATTCTGGCCAGTTCCGCCACCCGTTCGTCATCGCCAAGGTGGGTGATGGTCGTGCGGGTACGGCCGTCGCTGACGGATTTCCGGACCGTGAAATGTTGTCCTGCGGTGGCGGCGATGGGGGGCAGGTGGGTGATGCAGAGCACCTGGTGATGGGCTCCCAGTTCCCGGATTTTGCGGGCCACTGCCTCGGCTGCCTTGCCGGAGATGCCGGCGTCCACTTCGTCGAAGATGACGGTGTCCACCCGGTCCTTGTCGGCCAGCAGACATTTGATGGCCAGCATCAGCCGGGACAGTTCGCCTCCCGAGGCGATTTTGGCCAGCGGTTGCAAGGGTTCTCCCGGGTTGGCGGAAAAAAGGAATTCGGGATGGTCCCAGCCGCTGGCACTCAAGTTCGCCAACTCATGCGGCTCCTCGGCGTCTTTGAACCGGACTTCGAAACGGGCCTGTTCAAAGCTCAAGGAATGCAGTTCCCCGGCCACCGCCGTGGCCAGGCGGGTGGCCACGGCGGTGCGGGCCTGGGAGAGTTTTGTCGCCTGAGTCCGTAATTCGTTGCCCGCCTGGGCCGTTTCCCTCTCCAGCGCTTCCAGGCGCTGGTCCATGGTGTCGAGTTCCGCGAGTTCCATCCGGGCCTTGTTGCCGTAGGCGATAACCTCGTCCAGGGTGCCGCCGTATTTTCGTTTCAGCTGTTGGAGCAGATCGATGCGGGCGGTCACCGCGTCCAGGCGGGTCGGATCGTTGGTGAGGTTGTCGAGGTAGCTGTGCAGTTCGGCGGTCTGCTCGTCCAGTTCGTAACCGTGGCCCGCCACCGCCTCGGCAAAGCCGCTCAACCCCGCGTCGAAGGTGGCCATCTGTTCAAGGTTTTTTCGGATCCGGGCCATGGCGTCGTTGACGGATTCGTCGAGCAACTGGTGGGCCTCATGGCCCAATCGCAGCAGGGTGTCGGCCGCTTTCAGCCGTTCTTTTTCCTGGTGCAGTGCTTGTTCTTCGGCAACGTCCAGGCCTGCCGCTTCGATTTCTTGGCATTGGTAGGTGAGAAAGTCGCGGCGTTGTTCCTTGTCATGTTCCTGCTGGCGCAGGTTGCTGGTTTCGTTGCGCAGGCGGCGCCAGCGGCCGTACAGGTCAGCCACGGCTTCTCGGTGCGGCCAGAGATCGCCCAGGGCGTCAATGACATCGAGATGGTGCCGGGCGGCGAGCAGTTGCTGGTGGTCGTGTTGACTTGCCACGCTCAGGAGGTTCTCGGCTATCTCGCCCGCCACTTTGGCGGTGGCAAGGCTGCCGTTGATATGGAAGCGGCTTTTCCCGGCACCGGTCACGGTGCGTTTGATGGCCAGCTCGCCGTCGGCTTCAAAGCCCATCTCCGTCAGTGCCGTCAACAGGTCGGTGCGTTGTGGGTCGATCTCGAACAGGGCCTCGATCTGGGCCGAGTCTGCCCCGGTTCGGATCCAGGATGCCGCGGCCTTGCCGCCGGAAAGCAAGTGGATGGCCTGCAAAATGATGGATTTGCCGGCGCCGGTTTCGCCGGTCAGGACGGAAAGCCCGTCATCGAACTCTATATGCAGGCTTTCGATCAAGGCGAGATTTTGGATGCGCAGTTCTCGTAACATGGCCTTCTATACCGTATTTCTGGTTATATGGCAAAACCGTACTGTCGGAAAACACCCTGTCGGGTCGATTTCTCCCTGTGGCGTGAGGCGGAGAGGGGGGCTCCTGGTGGACAAGTTGGCGGAGCTTTCTTCTGCCGGTATGGTATAGTGAAACTGTCGACCCGCTGTCGTGGTTGAAAGCTCCCGCTCATTTTTCTCCTCCCTGGAATCAGCTTACGGTTTGGCAGATGTCTTTTCGTCTTTCTTACGCCCGCAGTCTGGCCATCGTGGTTCTGGTCGTGTCGTTGGTTTGCGGCGACCTTCTTTCCCCCCTTATGCCCCTGTCCCCGGTATTTGCCTTTACGGTGGGCGAGGAGCGGGAGGTGGGAGAGGAGTTGCTTGCCATTGTCCGCAAGGAACTCAAGGTGATTGATGATCCGGATGTGGTGCAGTACATCAACCGCGTCGGCGGCGACATCCTGCGGGTTGCCGGCCCTCAGTTCTTTAATTATCATTTTTTTGTTATTGATAACAAGGAATTCAACGCTTTCGCGGCTCCATCCGGTTTGATCTTCGTGCACTCCGGACTGATCCGGACCATGGGCACCGAGGGGGAACTGGTCAGTGTCATCGCCCACGAGATCGGCCATGCCGCCAGTCGTCACATCGCCGATCGGATAGCCAAGTCGACCAAGGTCAATGTCGGTACCGCCGCTGCCGCGCTGGCCGGCATTCTGCTTGGCGCCGGGCCGGTTTCCGAGGCGCTGGTGGCCGGTTCCTTGGCGGCCGGCACCACCATGAATCTCAAGTTCAGCCGTCAGGACGAGGAAGAGGCGGATCGCCTGGCCTATCAGTACATGGAAAGGCTGCACCGGAACCCCGAGGCAATGGCGAGCATGCTGCAGAAGATGTATCGCATCGACCGCTACCGGCAGGGGCAGGTACCGTCCTATCTGCTTACCCACCCGGAGCCGGCCAATCGCTTGAGTTACGTGCAGGATCTGCTTTTGCGCGGAAACAAGGCGGCAAGTTATCCGGTTGAAGACGAGTTTGCCTTCCGGCGGATAAAGTGCCGGATTCTTTCCCGCAGCGAGGAGCCACAGCGGCTGTTGCCGGTGTATCAGCGGCAGGCGGCCAGAGAGGATGGCGATCCGGGCCAGCGGGTCATGGCCCAATACGGCATTTCTCTTGTTCAGTTGACCAATGCCGATTTCCGGGGCGCCATGGCTTCGCTTGCCAAGGTGATGGCTTACTTTCCCGACAAGCCCATTCTCATCACCGATCTCGGGGTTATCTATTTCGAGGCCGGTGACTATGGCAAGGCCCTGGCGCTCTTTCAGCAGGCGTACGGTATCGCCCCCGACGATGACTACACCAAGTATAATCTGGCCCGGGCGTTGGTGCACCAGCGGCTCCCGGCCGAAGCGCAACGGTTGTATGAGCAGCTGCTGGTCGATATGCCGGACAATGCCGAACTCCACTCGCAGCTCGGGCGGCTCAAGGCCGAGATGGGCGATCTGGCGGCCGGCTACTATCATCTTGGCGCCTATCATTGGTACGGGGGGGATACAAAGATGGCCAAGCGGTATCTGCACCAGGCCATTGAGGGGTTGCCGGATGGCAGGGCCGAGAAGAAGGCGGCCCGGGAGCTGCTGAATCAGATCGCCCGGGTTGAGCAGCACCATTGAGCCTGAGAGGGCGCCCGGTTCCTTGCAAGGGGGGGGCGGTGACTCCGCCGAAGGCTATTTGCCTTTGCGGATTTTCCTGAGGGCCATGACCGCGAAGTCTCGGAACAGACGGGTTGCCTTGATCCGGCTCTCGTCAAGTTTGGGCCGGCCGGCCTTGCGGTCGAGGTAGAGCAGGCCGATGGGCTTCTTGTCGAGGACGATGGGAAAGAGATAGACGGTTCTGCCCTTGACCAGATAGCGGAGATTGTCAGGGAAGGCACCCCTGGCATTGGGGGGGATGGCCATGTCCTTGCTCTGCTTGAGGGCCCGGGGAATGGCGTAGTCCGGATTGGCGAGATCGTGGGTGAAGTTGCTGACGCCGTTGGGATCGATATCGCCCAGGCCAAAACGGCCGACCAGGGAAATGTTGGTGGGCTGGATGCTGACGATGGCGAGGATGATCCGGTCAAAGCCAACGCCCCGGTAAAGCCCTTCCAGGAGGTTGGCGTAAAAATCGTTGAGATCGAAGGGCCCCATCAGCGTTTCGGTGATGTCGCGAATGAAATCGTTGATCGATTTGTCGGTGCTGATCGGCAGCTCGTTGAGTTCTTCCTCTCCGTCCTCGTTGTCAGCGGCCTTGCGCGCATGTCGTTCGGTGTCGCCGGCTCCGTCCGAAGCGGCAGTGGCGGATTTTTTTCCTTTTTTTGCGGCGGCCGCGGCCTTCACCGGATCTTTCAGGATTTCCTCGAGCTTGCACAGTTTGCTGCGAATTTTGAGTTTGGAGAGGCCGAAACGGAGCGAGTCCGAGATGTCCTCGGAGGTTTCGACGCTGCGGTCCAGCATCTCCACCGCTTCCTCGGCCTCGATGGACAGCATCTCGCCGTATTTTTCCATCAGCGGTCCCAGGTCTTCGCCGTTGCAGATGGTATCGACCAGCTGATTGGAGAAACAGGCGATATTCTGGAGATTGCTGTCGGTGTCGGTCTTGCTTTTTGGTTCCGGTGGGTCGGGGGCCATGGCGAGGATGGCTTTTTCGGAAAGATTCCAGAAACGTGCCACTTCCTGTCCCACCATGGCATAGGTAAGGCCGTCGAGAACCTCCTGAGCCGCCTGTTCATCCGATTGGCCGTTTTCGATCCGGTCCTGGATGTCGCGGTAGAGATCGGGCAGGTAGATAAGGACGATGATCTTGCCCAGGTGATGGAGGAGCGTGCAGATGAAGGTTTCTTCCGGGATGACCTTGATGTTTTTTTTCACCGCCAGGTCGCGGGCCTGGAGGGCGCTCAGGAAGGAGCGGGTGAGGACCTTGCTGATTTCCTCTTTCTCCACTCCAGACTTGATGAAATCTTCAAAAAGGGCGATGGCCGTGGCCAGATCGCGAACCGCGTCAAAGCCGAGAATGGTGACGGCCCTGGAGATGGAGTTTACCTGGCGGCCCAGTGCGTAGTACGCCGAGTTGACCACCTGCAGCACCTTGTTGGTGAGGGAGTAGTCCTTGAGGATGACCTTGGAGAGGTCGTAGGCGGCACTTCGGCTTGAATGGGAGAGCGAGATGAGTTCCTGAACATTGCTGGACATGGCCGGCAATTCGCTCATGTTCATCTTGGCAAAAATTTCTGACAGTTTGCCGGAGACTTGTTGCTGTTCTTCGGTCATGGGTATTGAGGCGGGGAAAAGTGGATGTTTAAGTTTGTATATTTCATGTTTATATAATGGAGCATATTTTACGTGATTTGTAAAAAATATTCCATTGTTATGGGGGATTTTTCTTAATCGCCACGGGAAAATATGCTACTCTTGTTGGATAATTCCCACGGGGGTATTGCATCCCCCCGTGGGGTGTCACGGCAGCGTGGGCGTTAAGGGGTAGACAGAATCAAGCGACAGCGAGGAGTGCGTATGGAAGAGTGGACAATAATGCTCCAGGATCGGCCGATTAAAACATTTTCCATTGATAATGGTGGGCGGGTCACCATCGGCCGTGGTTCCGAGGCTGACGTGGTTATCGACAATACGGCGATATCCCGGGTGCATGCGGCGCTGGAGCTTCAGAACGGCGTTTATTTTGTGGCCGACCTCAAGAGTCTGAACGGCACCATGGTCAATGGCGTGAAGGTCACCGAGCTGGTGCCTGTTTCCAAAAACGATGTCATTGAGATCGGCAAGTTCCGTCTTGTGCCGGCGGCGGTTGCCGGACAAGGGTTTTCGTCTTCCACCGCCTCCCCGATGGACCTTGATGATGAGACGGTGTTCGTTACCCCGAAGAAGGGGGCAACGGCACCCACGGCAACGGCCCGGAAACCGCCCGTCGCTCCTGCGGACAAGGACGCTCCCGCCCTGGTGGTCGTGCAGGGTGACGCTTCGCCGGCCCGATTGTCGCTGAAGGGCAAGAACAGTGTCAAGATTGGCAAGGATCCTTCCTGTGATCTGGTCATCCCCGGCTGGTTCGTGGCCGCCGCGCAATGTTATATCATCAAGCGGGACGGCGAAAAGTTTTTCATCGTCCCGCAGCGGAGTTGGGTTTCCACTCGCCTGAATGGTCTGCAGATCAAGGAAGAGAAGCCTTTGCACAAGGGCGACACCATCGAGATCCGTCTCGTTAAAATGCAATTCACCTAAGTGGCTGGATGCTCGGCAACCTCTATAACAAGCTGTTCAGGGGCAAGGAAGGGAAGTCCCTCCACCGTCGTTCCGAGGACGATCTCGATGTCCCCACCGTAATGGCCTCCGGACGTTCCGCGGCCGCCGTCCCCGAGGTCCCGGAGTGGCGCCCCGGTGATGTGATCATGGAGCGGTATCGGGTCGAGGAGGTTCTCTCCGGTGCCATGGGGCGGGTCTATATCTGCGAACATCTGGGGTGGGGGATCAAGATGGCGATCAAGTCGCCACGCCCCGAGGTGCTGGCCGACCATGAAGGGATGCAGCGCATCGTCAAGGAGGCCAACGGCTGGATTCGGATGGGCATGCATCCCAATATCGCGGCCTGCTTTTTCGTCCTGGCCATTGATCGGGTTCCCAATCTCTTCATCGAATATGTCGACGGCGGCAGCCTCTCCGACTGGATCAAGGCCGGCCGCTGTCGCGATCTGCGTACCGCCCTTTCCCTGGCTGTACAGTTCTGCCATGGCATGGAGTACACCCATGGCCAGGGCATCATTCATCGCGACATCAAGCCGGCCAACATCCTGGTCACCAAGAACACCCTGCTCAAGATTACCGACTTCGGTATCCTGCTCAAGGCCTCCGACCGTGATCCCGGTCGCAAGGCGGCGCCGCTTGGCGGTGGCGGCAGTGAGGATTCAACCATCGGTTTTCGCGGCACTCCCGGTTATGCCTCCCCGGAGCAGTTTCGCAATACCCACAATGTCGATTTCCGGACTGACATCTTTTCCTTTGGTCTCTGTCTCTGGCTCATGCTCTGCGGCCGTAAACCCTTTGCCAAAAATGATGTCAAGCAGGTTATCCCGGAGCCGGTTCCGGCAGCGGATGGCGTGAAGTTTTCCGCCACGCTGGTCAAGGTGTTGAAAAAAACCGTGGCCTATGAGCCCGATGATCGTTACGCCAACTTCGCCGAGCTGCGTCACGATCTCAATCTGGCCTATCAGGAAGCCTTCCGGGTCATCTGTCCCTACGCCGAGTTGACCAATATCGATCTGCGCGCCAGCAGCTTCAATAACCACGCGGTTTCCTTTTTCGAACTGGGTAAGGCGGACAAGGCGGAGGAGTGCATCAACCGAGCTCTGGAGATCGATGACGTGCTGCCGGAGGCACTGTACAACATGATCCTGCTCCGGTGGCGGCAGCGCAAAGCGAGTCCGGTGCGGTTGTTGCGCCAGGTCGAGGCGGTCAGGAAACGGTTGCCCCGCGAACGTTTGTTTGACGGGTTGGTCGAGGGGATCAAGGAGGATGTGGTGAAGGGCGGCAATCAGCTCCGCCAGGACGGATTTCCGGAACTGCGTCTCTGTGTGCCCCGCAAGACCCTGGAGGTCTTCCGTGACGGGCAGTTGGCCCAGTCGATTCAGCGGAATATTCGCGATCATCTGGATAACCGGCGTTACAAGGCCTGTCAGGAGGTGCTGCAGACCGCCTGGCGGAATCACAGTTTTTGTCGGGACAAGGTTTTCAATAAGGTCTACGAGGAACTTCTCAAGGCCGCTGAACCGGAGAAGTTGATTGCCGCTCAGCGGCTCATGACCTTGCGCGGCGGCACGCGACCCGTCACCTGCCTGGCGTATATTCCCGGCAGTAAGCACATCGTTGCCGGCGGGGCAGATGGCCGTTTGGTGGTCTGGGACTTTGCGGCCCGGAAAAAGGTGAGCGTCCTCGGGACCAAGGGGGTGGGGATCAGTTCCCTGGCCGCCAGCCCCAAGGGAGGGATGCTTGCCATCGGTTCGGACAACGGTTTGGTGACCGTCTGGTCCACCAAGACCGGCAAGGTGACGGCGTCCGATCAGCGGCACGAGGGGGCGGTTTGTGTCCTGGCCTTCAGTAATGACGGAAAGTGGCTCGCCACCGGCGGTGCCGACGGTCTGCTCAAGCTGCGCCGGCTTGCCACCGGCAAGGAAGTGGTCGCCTCTGCCGCCGACGGCGGTCCTGTCCGATCCCTCGTTTTTTTGGGGGAGGGCAATGACTTGGTCAGTGGCAGTGAAGACGGTTCGTTGCGTTTCTGGGAAGGCGGTGGTACTGAATTTGTGCAGCGGGTGGAAGCTCATGCCATGCCAGTGGGAAATCTCTCCGCCCTGCCCGATGGCCGGCGTTTTGTCTCGAGCAGTGCGGATCGGCTGGTGAAGCTCTGGGATCGCCATTCTCGCCGTTGCCTGCGAATTATCGAGGCGCATGAGGAGGCGATCACTTCGGTCCTGATGGTGCCGGATAACCGGCATGTTGTTTCCGGCTGCGAGGATGACATCCTGAAGATATGGGATGGTGAAGCAGGCCGGTGCGTGTTAACTTTGGATGGCCGCGGCGATGGGATTGCCAGTCTGGCTCCAGGGCCGAAGCCGCATATCTTCCTTGCTGGTCGTCGTGATGGCGCGGTGGTTTTCTGGATGTTTATCTATCAACTGACGTGCAAATGAGCACCAAGGCCCGGGTGTGGATTGGAATATGATTTTACAGTGGCTGCAGAAATTTTTTCGACGCAAGACCACCATCTTGGCTAGTTTCGGGCGCACCGACACCGGCCGGGTACGGGCCAACAACGAAGACAGTTTTGCCATCCTGGGCGATCGGAAGTTGTTTCTGGTCGCGGATGGCATGGGGGGGCACAACGCGGGAGAGGTGGCGAGCCGGATCGCCATCGAGGCACTGGTGGCCTACCTTTCTCCTTCGGCGCTCAATGGCATGCGTGGCAATGCGGAGCAGATCCAACATTTTTTGATCAGCGGCCTGCGACATGCCAATGACGAGGTAATGCGCGTGGCCGCCGCGGATGAAGGCAAGCGCGGCATGGGCTGTACCCTGGTGGCCGCCCTTGTTGACGGCCAGACCCTCCATACCTGTCACGTTGGCGATGCCCGCTGTTATCTGGTCGACGGCGACAGTCTCGTGCAGATCACCACCGATCATACGCTGGTCGCCAAAGTTGAGGCGGCCGTCCGGGGCGGCGAAGAGGCGCCGGTGCGTTCGGTCAATCGGCATGTGGTCACCAGGGCCATCGGTTTTCCTTTTCAGGAAGATCCCGAGTACCATGCCTGTCCCCTTGTGCAAGGTCGCAGCAGGGTGCTGCTTTGCTCCGACGGCCTCTGGTCCATGGTTGATGATGCGCGGGCTCTGGAGGTTATCCAGCAAACGTCCTCGCCCGAGGAGGCAACGGAGATTCTCGTCCGGGAGGCCAATGAGGCGGGCGGCAAGGACAATATCACCGCCGTGCTGGTGTATTGCTGAGGATCTGCTTCGGGGCGGATTGCCTGGTTCAGTGGTGCCCGGGAGTATCTTCTGGAATGGTGCGATGCGGCGTGGGACAGCTTTCTCCCCGATGATTGCACGGATTGTCCGTCTGTGCTAAGAGGGGAAATATTTGCCCCGTTGTTGCGTTTTGTCTTTCCGTTGGCGCCGGGGCATTCTTCCTGCCCCCCTTTGTGACTGCTTTTCAGCCGGAAACGAGAAATTTCGTTCGTGGGGCAAGACGCGAGGGTACCGAAAAAGATCCCGTAAAGCGGGGGGTAACTCCGCGTACCCTGGGGTGGCTGAGTATTTTTCGGCGATCGCGTAAAGCAAGATTCCGGATGCGGTTGCTGTAGAACAGTTACTTCCCCGACTATGATTAGGTTCCGCCCGTCATGCTCCAACAACTTGCCCATCAGGAACGAAAAAGATTTTGGCTGGTCTGTCTGCTCGTCGTATTGGCGCTTGGCGGCTGGCTGTTTTTTTCTCCCCATGGGTTGGTGCGGTATGGCAAGCTCAAACGGCAGCTTGAGGCGGTTCGGGCTGAAAACGAGGCATTGGCGGCACACAACAAGGCCCTTGCCGCGGAAATAGCGAAGCTGGAGAATGATCCGGCTTATTTGGAGTGGCTGGCGCGCAAGGAGTATGGGTTAGTCAGGAAAAATGAAATGATTTTTGATTTTCCCAGGCGGGGGAAAAAACATTGAACGGGGCGATTTCCTAGAGGGGTCGGGAAATCTTAGATCCTTGCGCCGCTGCGGAAAACCCGGGAAGTGGCCAGGCTGCGTCTCCGGGGCGCGTATGCCTCCTAAGCTGCAGGCGGGGTAAATATAAATGCACTGACTATTGGCGATGGGGGTGGCCCTATGGTAGTGCATGGAGTAGTTAGTATTCATCCTGAAATCCATCCAGAAACGAAGCGGCTCTTTTTTATATCCAGCTGAAGGGCGGGGGAACAATGGCAGACGTGCAGGCAAATTCGGGAATGGAAAGAAGAAAGGATCAGCGTTTTTTGATCAAGGAGCGTGCCATTGCCGTTCTGGAAGTCGGTTCCCGTTTCACCAAATTGGGCCGGGTGGTTGACGTCAGCCAGGGGGGGCTGGCCTTTGATTATGTGCCCATGGAGACCGCTTCGTCCGACGCCATGACCGTGGACGGCGCGGGAACGGAGCCGGTGGTTCTGAATATCCTCAGCGAGGAGGGGGCCATGGCTCTGAAGGGGGTCATGATTCAGACCATCTCCGATCGTCCCTTGTCCGGAGACGGGGTGTCCTTTTCCGCAGTGCGAACCCGCCGTTGCGGTATCCAGTTCCGGTCGTTGACCGATGAACAGCGGCTGCAGCTTGGAAACTTTCTTGTCCAGCAGGCTGTCGCCTGTGCCTGACAGGCGACAGCCTGTCTGCTGATCTGTTTGTAACTCTCCAGTGTAAGACGGAACGCGTTCGGATCTCCACGGCGCGTAATTGCTCAGCAGGTGCGGTGCTGCAGGACACTTCCTCGTCAGCTTTTGTCTGCTGACATTTTCTCCTGAATTATTTCTGCAACTTTTCCAACGGTAATCTCTTCCATGCAACGCCAGTTCTGGCAGGGTTTCCAGGCGTAGCACGGCGAACAGGCCAGATCTTTGCGGATTACCGTGTGGCCTGGGCCGTATGGGCCGGTGCGTGTCGGGTTGGCCGGGCCGAAAATGGCGAATACCGGTATGCCGAGGGCGGCGGCAATGTGCATGGGGCCGGTGTCGTTGGTGACGAAGTAGCTGGCGTTGCCGATGATGGGGAGTAGTTCCTTGAGGCTGGTCCGGCCGGCCAGTGAGACGGCCTTGCCATGGGCGTGGCGCAGGACTTCCTCGGTCACCGGGATGTCTGATTTGCCGCCGATGAGCACCGTTGGCAGGGGCAGCCTTGCCGCCAGGCTGCCAAAGTTTTCGGCGGGCCAGCGGTTGGCCGCCTTTCCTGCCGATGGTGTCATTACCACATATTCTCGGGGCAGGTTGTGGCAAACAGGCGGACGCGGGTCGTGGGGGGGGAGGGGATAGCGCACCTTGTCTGCCGGGCAACCCATGGCTTCGGCAATCTTGAGGTAGCGGTCAATGGCATGGATTTCCATGCTGCCTTCGATGCGGTGGCTGTAGAACAGGGCGCTGCCTTCGTCTGCGGTGCTGAATCCGAGCCGGTAGGGGGCTCCGGCCGCCAGGGTGATAAGGCCGCTGCGCAGCAGGCCTGATAGATCGATGGATACGTCAAACCGTTCCCGCCGCAATCCTCTGGCAAAGGCGGTGATTTCCTTCAGGGTCTCGGGCAGGTTGCCGGTGAGGCGCCATTTCTGCCGGTCGAATATCCAGAGTCGGTCGATGAGCGGATGCCCTTCGAGAAAGGTATGCAGGCCGCGCGCCACCACCCAGTGGACGGAGGCTTTGGGGTAGCAGCGTTTGACGGTGTCGAGAAAGGGCAGGCTGTGGACGATGTCGCCCAGGGCACTGGGTTTGATGATCAGGATTTTGCCGGGTGGATGGGGCAGTGGTAACGGTTTCACCGGGAACTCCCGGGAGCTTCCGGTCTCCCCTTGAGATCGTTGATGATCCAGCTGGCCGCTTCCCAAAGATCCTCCGCCACCAGGCGGGGCTGAATTTCCTGGCTGGGGCCGATATAGGTCTGATCGCCGCGGCCGTAGCCGGTGAGCACCAGGATGCCGGTGGCCTGGCAGCGGGCCGCCGCCTTCAAGTCGGACCAGCGATCACCCACCACATAGGAGCGACGCAAGTCGAGATCGAGTTCGGCCGCCGCCCTGGTGAACAGGCCGGGCCGGGGTTTGCGGCAGTCGCACTGCACCCGGTATTCGGCAAGCTTCGCCTCGGGGTAATGGGGGCAGATATAGATGCCGTCCACGCGGGCGCCGGCCTCTGCCAGCTGGCGGTGCATGAGGGCATGGACCTCGTCGAGCAGCTCCTTGGGAAAGTAGCCGCGGGCCAGGCCCGACTGGTTGGTGACCACCACCACCGGGATTGCAGCTTCGTTGAGCAGCCGGATGGCCGCCGCCGCTCGGGGCAGCAGGTGAAAACGGCTGATATGGTTGATGTAGCCCATCTGTTCGTTGATGGTGCCGTCCCTGTCGAGAAAAACCGCCGGTCGCATCATGGATTGTCCCGTCTCTGTGGCTGTTCGAGCAGTTGCGCGACCGTCGTGGCCACCTCGTCCACGGTGATTTCGGTCATGCAGCGGAAATCGCTTGCGCAGTGGGTCTTGAGGCAGGGCCGGCAGGGGAGATCCTTCTGGATGACCACCGCCTGGTCCGAGTAAGGGCCGGTGGCCACTGCGTCGGTGGAACCGAAAATGGCCACCAGTGGTGTCTCCAGGGCCGCGCCGACGTGCATCAAGCCGGAATCGTTGGTGACAAAGGCGTTGCAGGCACCGATCAAGGCCATGGCCTCGGCAAGGCTGGTCTTGCCCGCCAGGTTGACCACCCGGTCCGGGGCTTGTTCCTTGATGGTGGCGGTAACCCCGGCGTCGGCCTCGGTGCCGAAGACCAGCAGGGTGGCGTTTCGTTCTTGGCCCAGGCGGGCGGCCAGTTCGGCGTAGCGCTCTGCTGGCCAGCATTTGGCCGGCCCGTAGGCCGCGCCTGGGTTCAGGCCCACCGTGGGGCCGTCGCCCAGTGAGCTGATGAAGTTTCTGGCCCAGGCCATGGTTTCCGGGGGCAACTGCAGAAAAAGCTGATCCGGGCCCGGAGTAAGGCCCTGTTGACGGAGCATGTCCTGGTAGTAGTGGACTTGATGCCCCATTTTTATTTCGGCGCGGATCCGTGCGCGGTGGGTGAGGAGGAGCCCCCTGGCGTCGGTGGTGTAGCCCGCCCGGGCCGGGATGGCGGCAACTTTGGCGATCAGGGCCGCTTCAAAGGCGTTCTGCAGGAGAATGGCGAGGTCGAAGTGCCGTTCGGCCAGGGCCCGGGCCAACCGCCACATGCCCGCTACCCCCCGGTGGAGATCTTTTTTTCGGTAGAGAATTACTTCGTCCACATGGGGGCTGGCGGTGAAGACGTCGGCCACCCAGGGATGGGTGAGGATGGCGATCTTTGCCTCCGGAAAGTTTTCCCGGATGGTGCGTACCGCCGGCGAGGTCATGATGGCATCGCCGATCCAGTTGGTGGAGCGGATCAGGATGTTGCGGGGCTTGAGGTCTGCGAGTGACATTGTTTTTTGTTCCGGGCGTGAGAAGTGGAGAGGACAATGTGCTTATTTTGGCGTCCGGCGTCAAGGTTTTTATCCTCGGCGACTCTTCCAGCTTGCAAAAAGGGCGGCGGGGTGGTAATAAAATTCGATTTTACCACGCACATCCCATGCATGTTCCCTTTGGTGCCCCGTCCGGGGTTGGGTAACGGGATGGAGGTGTAACCAAAAACCAGAGTCAAGGAGTATCACTGTTATGTCGTACATTGCCATGAAGGAAATGCTGGAGGCCGGCCTCCACTTCGGTCACCAGACCCAGCGCTGGAACCCCAAGATGAAGCCCTATATTTTTGGGGCACGCAACAAGATTTATATCATCAACCTCGACAAGACCGTGCCGCTGTTCAACAAGGCCTACGAGGTGATGAGTGACACCGTCGCCAAGGGCGGCACCGTCCTCTTTGTCGGCACCAAGCGTCAGGCCCAGGACATCATTCGTGAAGAGGCCGAGCGCTGCGGCATGTTTTTTGTCAATCACCGCTGGCTCGGCGGCATGCTTACCAACTACCAGACCATCAAACAGAGTGTCGAGCGGCTGAAGAGCTATGAGGGGATGACCGAGGACGGTTCCATCAACCGTTATAAAAAGAAAGAAGTATTGCGTATCAGCAAGGAGTTGGTCAAGCTCGATCGCAACCTGGGCGGCATCAAGAATATGCGCAGCCTGCCTTCGGCCATCTTTGTCGTTGATCCCAAGCGCGAGCAGATCGCCATCAAGGAAGCCAACACCCTTGGTATTCCGGTCATCGGCCTGGTTGATACCAACTGCAACCCCGACGGCGTCACCCATGTGATTCCTGGCAACGACGACGCCATCAAGTCCATCCGTCTGATCGTCGGCAAGCTTGCCGACGCGGTATTGGCTGGCAAAGAGAAGCGGGCCGCGTCCGGTCAGGCCGAGGGCGACAGCGAGGCGGCACCTGAAATGGTGGCTGCCGAGGCCGCCATGAAGGAAGCCGGCACCGCCGCTCCGGCCCCGGCCGCCGAATAGTCCTGTCCGTGGGCCGTGCCGGTTCCCCCTTCTCGGGGTTGCGGGCACGGTACGCGTTTACGACAGCGGGGTGCATCGGCTCCAAGCCGTGGCATTCCGCTGTCCTGTTTCTCCCCCCTCCTCCGGCTGACCGCCAACGGCGGTATATTCTTGTCTTTCCCCGAGGGGGCGCGGAGTTCTGAGAAGAGTTAAGCACAAATTACGGTCGCCGGCTTCTTCCCCCCTTGGGGTGCGGCTGGCCGTTTAATCGATTTCTTTTACATTTTTAGAGGAGTAGCAGCTGTGAGCATTACGAGTCAGATGGTAAAGGAACTGCGTGACAAGACCAACGCGGGGATGATGGACTGCAAGAAGGCGCTGACCGAGACTGGCGGCGATATGGAAAAGGCCGTTGATCTGCTTCGCCAGAAGGGGCTTGCCGTGGCCCAAAAGCGGGCCGGCCGCGCCACCAGCGAGGGTGTCGTGCAGACCTATATCCATGCCGGCGGCAAGCTGGGGGTGATGGTTGAGGTGGGGTGCGAAACCGACTTCGTGGCCAAGACAGATTCGTTTCTCGACTTTGCCAAGGACATTGCCATGCACATCGCCGCCGTTAATCCGGTAGCCCTCACTCGCGAGGAAGTACCCGCCGATCTGGTGGAGCGCGAACGTGCCATTTATACCCAGCAGGCTTTGGATTCCGGCAAGCCGGCCAATATCGCCGAGAAGATCGTCAGCGGTAAAATGGACAAGTTTTATGCCGATGTCTGCCTGATGGAGCAGAAGTTCGTCAAGAACCCCGACGTTTCCATCCAGGACCTTTTGAACGAAATCGTCGCCTCCTTGGGCGAAAATATCACCGTCAAGCGGTTCGCCCGCTTCCAGGTTGGGGCGTAATCGCGCCATCGAGAAATCCGAAAATCCGGCCGCGGAAGGCCGGGCCGAGGAGCACATGGTGACGAAAAGCAAGTACAAACGAGTACTTCTGAAGTTGAGTGGCGAGGCCTTGATGGGTGAGGCCGCCTTCGGCATCAGCCCGGCGATGCTCGCCTATGTGGCCGAGGAGATCAAGGGGCTGGTGGAGATGGAAGTGGAAGTCGGCTTGGTGATCGGCGCCGGCAACATCTTTCGCGGCGTTGCCGGAGCCTCCACGGGCATGGATCGCGGAGCGGCCGACAACATGGGCATGCTGGCCACGGTGATCAACGCCCTGGCCATGCATGACGCCCTTGAGCGTCACGGCGTGCCGGCCAGGGTGCTCTCCGCCATACCCATGACCACCGTTTGCGAGCCGTACACCCGCCAGGGTGCTCTGCGTCACCTGGAGGCGGGGAGGGTGGTGATTTTTGCCGCTGGTACCGGCAATCCCTATTTTACCACCGATACCGCCGCTGTTCTCCGAGGGCTTGAGATCAACGCCGACCTGATCTGCAAGGCAACCAGGGTCGACGGGGTCTATGACAAGGATCCTCTGGCACACGATGATGCGGTTAAATTCGATACGTTGACCTATACCGAAGTGTTGCACCGGCAGCTCAGGGTGATGGATGCCGCAGCCATTTCCCTGGCCCGGGACAACGGGAAAACCATCGCCGTGTTCAATATGAACAAGCCCGGTAACATGCGCAAGGCGTTTCTGGGTGAGCCGGTGGGGACGCTGATCAAGGGGAGAGAGCAATGACGAGCGAAGTATTGATTGAGATGAGCGACAAGATGGACAAGAGCTTTGACGCCTATCGGCGGGAGTTGACCAAGGTCCGCACCGGACGGGCCTCCCTGTCGCTGGTCGACGGGCTCAAGGTGGAGGCATATGGCTCGGCCATGCCGCTCAACCAGGTTGCCACCCTGACCATCCCGGAAAGCCGGATGATTGCCATCCAGCCTTGGGATCCGCAGATGCTGGCGGCGATTGAGAAGGCCATCTTCAAGTCCGACCTGGGGTTCAACCCGGTCAACGACGGCAAGATCATCCGCATCAACATCCCCCAGCTCACCGAGGAGCGGCGCAAGGAACTGGTCAAGCAGGTCAAGAAGATCAGCGAGGAGTACCGGGTCGCCATTCGTAACTGCCGCCGCGAGGCCATCGACGCCCTGAAGAAGCAGAAGAACAACAAGGAGATCTCCGAGGATGATCTTTTTAAGCTTCAGGACGAGGCCCAGAAGGAAACCGACATCTTCATCAAGAAAATTGATGATACCATGGCCGAAAAAGAAAAAGAGGTCATGGAGGTCTGATCCTTTTTGCCCATGATTTCTTCCCTGGAGTTTGACCCCGAGAACATCCCGGTCCATGTCGCCATCATCATGGATGGCAATGGCCGCTGGGCCCAGCAACGTGGAATGCCCCGGCCCATGGGCCATAAGGTGGGTGTCGAGGCGGTGCAGGCAATGGTGCGCGCCGCCCAGGATCTCGGGGTCCGGATACTCACCCTCTACGCCTTTTCTACCGAAAACTGGAAACGCCCCCCCCTTGAGGTGCAGGCCTTGATGGGCCTGCTCAAGTCTTTTCTGGAAAGTGAGCTGGCCACCATGGTCAGCAATAACGTCTCCCTGCGCTGCCTGGGCCGGAAAGAGCAGCTGCCCGGCTCGGTTCGGGAAACCCTGGACCGGGTAATCGCTGAAACCGCCGCGAACACCGGCCTGATCCTCAACCTGGCCCTCAGTTACGGGGCCCGGGTCGAGATCGTCGACGCGGTGCGTGCGGTTGCCTCCCAGTGCCGGGAGGGGAGGCTCGATCCCGCCGATATTTCCGAGGAGCTGTTCGCCGCGCATCTCTATACCGCCGGCCTTGCCGACCCTGATTTGCTGATCCGGACCGGCGGTGAGACCCGGTTGAGTAATTTCCTGCTCTGGCAAGCCTCCTACGCGGAGCTTTATTTTGTCGACACCCTCTGGCCGGATTTCCGCAAGGAGGGTCTGATCGATGCGATCCGCTACTATCAGGGGCGGCAGCGCCGGTTCGGCAAGACCGCGGAACAGTTGCGGTAGCCGGTGGCTGCGGTCCGACTCTGGTCCATTCGCCTTGGTGGCGGGCCGGTAAACTTTTTTGACCGGGTAACCATTGGGACGTGCTGCATCCGGAGTCTCGTTTGGCTCGCTTGACCTGCAGCACCGCGCAAGAGGTACAGCACCGGGACGATTCTTTGCTTTCCGTCCCTGGCTGGAGTAAGTTCCCTTGACTTTTCCGGGGAGATCCCTTTTTGTTGTAGGGACCCTCTCACCTTGTGGCCGCGAGCGCTATGAAACGACTCATTACCGGACTGCTGGTCGCCGGCGGTTGGCTGGCGCTGCTCTTCTTTGGCAGCTTTTCTTTTTTCTGGCTGGCCATCGTCCTGATCGGCTGTCTCGCCCTGCACGAATACACAACCGTGGTGCTCGGTCCCGATGCCTCCGTCGCCTGGCTGGTTGGCACGCTGTGCGGCGCCGTTCCCCTGGTGGCCGCCGTGAGCAGTCGTGGTGAGGTGGTTGCCGCCGCCCTGCCCCTGTCGCTGCTTGTCCTGGTCGTTTTCGTGGTGCTCAGCTACCAGCATCTCGCCAGTCCGTTGGCGGTTCTGACCCGGCTCGGGTTCGGCATCCTCTACGTGGGTTTTTGCGCCGCCCATCTCATCCTGCTGCGGGGCGAGCCCGACGGGGTTAAGTGGTTGCTGCTGCTCACCGCCATCACCGTGGCCTCGGATTCTTTTGCTTATTACAGCGGCAGGTTGTTGGGGAAGCGCAAGCTTTGCCCGGCGGTGAGCCCAGGCAAGACGGTGGCCGGTTTCATCGGTGGTCTGGCGGGCGGCATCCTGGTCGCGGTGGTTCTGGCCGCGTATCTTTTTGACCATCCCCGGCTGCCCATGCTGGCGGTGGTGGCCGCGTTGTTGAGTTGTGTTGGTGTGATGGGTGATCTCTGTGAGTCGGTACTCAAGCGTTCCATGGGGGTGAAGGATTCCGGGGCGATTCTCCCCGGCCATGGCGGTGTTCTTGATCGAATCGATTCCTTGTTGCTCACCGCGCCCCTTCTTTACAATTTGGTCCATTTCGGCTCCCTGGTCGCATGAAGGCGCGGCGGCCGCAGGCAAGGCATGATGCTATGATCAAGACCATCGCCGTTCTCGGTTCCACCGGCTCCATCGGCTGTAACGTCCTGGAGGTGGTGCGGCAGTTCCCCGGTCGGTTCCGGGTTGCCGGGCTGGCCGCCGGCAACAATGTCAAGTTGTTGCGCGACCAGATGGAGGCCTTCAATCCGGCCCTGGTGTCGGTGGCCACTGAAAAACTGGCCGCCGAATTGCAAGCCGCCCTGCCCGTTGCCTGGCATGATCGCATCGTCTTTGGCCCTGACGGCAATGTGGCGGTGGCCACCCTGCCCGAGGCTGATACCGTGGTCTCCGCCATTGTCGGCGGTGCTGGACTGGTGCCCACCATGGCGGCCATCGAGGCGGGCAAGGACGTGGCCCTGGCCAACAAGGAAACTCTGGTCATGGCCGGGGATCTGGTGATGAACACCGCCCGGCGCAAGGGTGTACAGCTTCTGCCCATCGACTCCGAGCACAACGCCGTATTCCAGGCCCTGGCCGCTGGCCGCGCCGATGACGTCGACAAGATCATTCTCACTGCTTCGGGCGGACCGTTCCGGGAGATGGCCGAACGGAATCTCTGGGATGTGACGCCGGCTCAGGCCCTGGCCCATCCCAACTGGTCAATGGGCAACAAGATCTCCATCGATTCGGCCACCTTGATGAACAAAGGCCTCGAGGTGATTGAGGCGCGCTGGCTCTTTGACCTGCCGGTGGAACGAATCGAGGTACTGGTGCACCCCCAGAGCATCGTCCATTCCATGGTTGAGTACATCGATGGTTCGGTGGTGGCCCAGATGGGGATTGCCGACATGCGGATTCCCATTGCCTATGCGCTCTCCTATCCTGAGCGGCTGCGGCTCAATCTGCCGCGGCTCAATCTTGCCCGGTGCGCGGAGCTCACGTTCAGCCCCCCTGATTTCCACCGGTTCCCGGCCCTCAAGCTCGCCTACCAGGCCTGCCGACGGGGTGGCACCCAGCCGGCGGTGCTCAATGCCGCCAATGAGGTGGCGGTGGCCGCCTTTCTTGAGGAACGGATCCGCTTCCCGGAGATCGCCCTGGTGGTGAGTGAAACCATCAAGCGTGAGCCCATCCAACCGATTCGGGATATATCCACGGTGCTGGCCGCCGATCTGGCCGCCCGCGTTCAGGCCGAATCAGTGGTGGAGTCGCTGATGCTCAAGGCCAAGCAGCGACGGGGGGAGGATGTCCCTTGTCCTTCCCTGCCGCCGCAGTGTGATTCCTTTTCCGATGTGAATCGTTAGTCGGTGCGTACCTGTTGTACTCCTTCCTGAGCCGTCGTAAGTTTTCACCCCTTGCCGCGGCGCGTTGCCTGGGGATCATTTTACCCGTGGGCGTCAGCGTCCCCATTTTGAAATTTTGTCGAGACTGCCATGAACTCATTCGTCTCCTTTGTCGTTGTCCTTGGTCTGCTCATCTTTGTCCATGAGTTTGGCCATTTCCTTTTTGCCAAGTTGTTCGGCGTCAAGGTGCTCAAGTTCTCTCTGGGGTTCGGCCCCAAGGTCTTTGGTCGGCAGCACGGTGAAACCGAGTATCTGATCAGTGCTTTCCCGTTGGGCGGCTATGTGAAAATGCTGGGTGAGCAGCCGGGCGAGGAGATCACCACCGAGGAGGCACAGCGTTCCTTTTCCCACAAGCCGGTCTGGCAACGGATGATTGTTGTCGCCGCTGGCCCGCTGTTCAACCTCTTTTTTGCCGTTCTGCTCTTCTTTGCTATTTTTGCGGTGGTGGGGTTGCCGACCCTGGTGCCCGGCACCACCATCGGTCAGGTGTCTCCTGATTCACCCGCCGAGGCGGCGGGGCTCAAGGCCGAGGATACCATCCTCGCCATCGATGGGCAGCCCACCGAACAGTGGGAGGCCGTTTCGGAACTCGTTGCCGGCAGCAACGGCAAGGAACTTGCCATTACCGTGCACCGTAACGGCGAAACCCTGGTGCTCAAGGGGCGCCCCACGCCCCAGCCGACGCGCAACATTTTTGGCGAGGTGGTCGGAGAGCGTTATCTGCTCGGCATCTCGCGGCTCGATGACCTCACCTATGAGAAGGTTGGCCTCGGCGAGGCCTTTGTGGCAGGTCTTACCCAGACCTGGGATTTTATCTATCTTACCGTCATGGGCATCGTCAAGATCATCGAAAGCGTGGTGCCGGCCTCCGAGCTGGGTGGGCCCATCCGCATCGCCCAGTTGGCCGGCGAACGGCTCCACGCCGGCTGGCTGCACTGGTTGCATTTCATGGGGGTACTCAGTATCAACCTCGGTATCCTCAACCTCTTGCCGGTCCCCATCCTCGACGGCGGCCACCTGGCTTTCTTCAGCATTGAGGCGATCCGGCGCAAGCCCCTGGCGCTCACCACTCAGGAGATCCTGCAGCGGGTGGGGATGCTGCTGCTCGGCACCCTGATGATCTTTGTGTTTTATAACGATATTGCCAGGCTGTTTGGAGCTGGCGGCTGAAGTGGCTCGACACGGCAATATATCTGCCGAGGAAAGTCCGCTTCTCCTGGCTCTTGAAACCACGGGCATGTGTGGCAGCATCGCCCTGGTGGCCGAGGGGGTCTGCGTGGCCGAGTTTTCTCTGCAGACCCGGGCCACCCATTCCAGGCGGCTGTTGCACGGGGTGGAGTGGCTGCTCAATCAGGTCGGCTGCGACTGGCCGCAGATCCACGGCATTGCCGTGAGCCTGGGGCCGGGCAGTTTCACCGGCCTGCGCATCGGTCTGAGTACCGCCAAGGGGCTTGCCATGGCAGCGGACAAGCCCCTTGTCGGAGTGCCCACTCTTGATGCCCTTGCCGCCCAGTTTGCCCATCTTGCCCATCCTCTCTGCGTGGTCCTTGATGCCCGCAAAAAGGAGGTCTACGCGGCCTTTTACGAATCCTCGGCCCACGGTGCGTTTCGGCGGACCAGTGATTTCCTGGTCCTCGCCCCCGAGACCCTGGCCGCAAAGATAACCGTCCCCACGGTGCTGGTGGGCGACGGGGCCGTGCTGTATGAAGAGCGGTTCCGGGAATTGCTCGGCGATCTGGCCCTGCCGTTGCCTTCTTCCTGTTATTTCCCCCGTGCCGCCACGGTGGGGATGCTCGCCTGGCCGCTGTACCGCCGCCGGGATTTTCTGGAACCCGCCGCCGCCGTACCCATCTATGTCCGCGCCTCCGACGCGGAATTGAACTTTATCCCTCCTGTTTCGCGTCAGGCGCCGTAATCCATTCCTTGGTGCCGTTCCCCCCCCCTCCGTCCGTTGACAATATTCCCGCCGATGGTTACCTGTACCGATTAACTTGTTGGCCCCACCTCGATGACGTCTTTGTCGTCACCGGTCAGGGGGCGCGTTTCTTCGCCGCCGCCGGAGGAACGGTTTCGATCAAGGGCCTGTTCGCGGATTCGCGTCCACTAAAGGAGGTGATGGGACACGGTACAGCACAGAAAATGACAAACGGTTGGAAGGAATCCGTGCGCGTTTAGTCGGCATGGATGGAGTGTATTATTCTCAGGGCGGGGTGAAATTCCCCACCGGCGGTATTCCCGGGCAAACCGGGGGAGCCCGCGAGCGCCTGCCATTGCATGGCAGGGTCAAGCAGATCTGGTGTGACGCCAGAGCCGACGGTTACAGTCCGGATGGGAGAGGATTACACGGTACGATGATTTTTTGTCTTGCTGTCGTCAGCGCAGCATGGTGCATTGGTGCGCCTTGCTGGCTGCGCTTCTTCACGCCCTGATTCTGGTAAAATAAGGAGGAAAATTACCATGAATCAGTCTCTTTTGTGTCAATTCGGCGACCCGCACCAGCGGGTTGAAAAAGCCCTTGCCGCCTTGCGTTGCGGCCAGGGGGTACTCTTGGTTGATGATGAAAATCGCGAAAATGAAGGCGATCTCATCTTTGCCGCCGAAAGTCTTACTCGGGAACAGATGGCCCTGTTGATTCGCGAATGCAGCGGTATTGTCTGTCTCTGTCTCACTGATGCCAAACTCACGCAACTGGATTTACGGCCCATGGTCGCCAAGAATGAAAGTCGTAACGGCACCGCCTTTACCGTCTCCATCGAGGCGCGTGAGGGGGTGACCACCGGGGTGTCGGCCGCTGATCGGCTTACCACCGTGCGCACGGCCATTGCCGATGATTCGCGGCCCGAGCATCTTTGTCGCCCCGGCCATGTCTTTCCGTTGCGGGCGCAGCCGGGTGGGGTGCTGGCCCGCCGGGGGCACACCGAGGGTACGGTGGACATGATGCGCCTGGCTGGACTCAGTCCGGCGGGTGTGCTCTGTGAGGTGACCAATCCCGACGGCACCATGGCCCGTTTGCCGGAAATTGTGCAATTTTCGGCGCGGCACGGGATGCCGGTGCTCGCCGTGGAAGACCTGGTGTGGTATCGGCAACAACTGGAATCGGCCGTCGGCCCGGCATAGGGGCAGGTCCGCCTCGGGCGCAACCGGCGTAAGAAAGGAGACGGTGTCGATGTGTGGCACCGCCTCCTTTTTTTGTAGTTGCCGGCAGAGATTGTCGTCCGCCCGCACGGCATGGGGTGTATCGGTTCGGAAAGGGGGCGATGGACGAGCAGTCGGATAAGGCCGACTGGCGGATTGCTTGCCTTTTGGTGTGGCAAATGATAGAAAAAAAGGAGCTTGTTGTCTGCTATCCGCTGTTATTGCGGCATGTTGTGCTGAAAAGGAGAAGGAATGCGGGAAACATTGTATCTCTCTGAAAACCGTAAGGTTCTCGGCCTGCTGCGCAAAATCAAGCAGTTTGCTCCTTTTTCGGACGGCGACCTGCGTTCTTTTCTCGATATCGGCAAACTTCGGCAATATCAGAGCGGTGAGTTGATCATCCGTGAGGGGGATTCCGACGCCTGGGTCTATTTTCTGCTCTCCGGTGAAGTTGGGGTCTACAAGGAGGACCAGCGGGTCAACACCTTCAATACTCTGGGCGATCTGTTCGGCGAGATGGGGGTTGTGGACGGTTCTCTGCGTTCGGCCACCATCAAGGCCGAGAGTGATACCCTGGTGCTGGGCGTTGACGGATCACTTATCGATCAGATGTTCAAAACCAATGCGTTGACCTTTTGTTACACCATCTACCGTTTGTTCTCGGAGGTTCTTGCCGAGCGACTGCGGGTTACCACCGAGGAGAACAAGCGTCTCACTGATGAATTGGAGGAGGCTCAATTTCGCCTCAGGCAACACCGAGAAAGGCGGAGGTAGTCGCTGAATGCGTGACGGCATGAGAATGCGGCACTCCCAATCTGTCGCCAGCGGCCCGGCTGCTTTGTCGGTAACTCTTTGATATCGCGCTAGGATTATCAAAATCGTTCCTTGCGCGCATCCGAACCACTTTCGAACGCTCACGGAGTCGGAGGGGTAACTTTTTGTTTCCCTCCCTGACCTTTTCCCGTGGGCACTTTTTTGTTCGCTGGATTCCTTTTTTTGACAATGTATTTTCTGCCAGGTGGCCTTTTGGGGGAGGGGCATCCATTGCTGCCGGGTTTTATTTCGGGGTGCGAAGTTGGTCCGATGTTGAATAATGGGGCGTATTTTGTTAGGCTTTGCCCGGAGAGGCCGGCAAAGGCGAGGGAGGAGCGATGCTGGTGGTAATGGTTGCCGCCGAAACCATCTGTGGCCGTATCAGCCCTGCGGTGATGGGCAGCGGCGAGGATCGAGCGCTCCTGGAGCGGCTGCGGGACCAGAGTGATGCCAGCCTGATGGGGGCCGGTACCTTGCGTGAGGCCGATCCGGAGATGCGTGGTTCGGGTGGGGTGCTGTCTCAACGTCGCATCCGGGCGGTGCTGTCGGCAAGCGGTCGCCTGCCCAGGGCCGGAAAGCGGCTCTTTGCCGAAGGACCAAGGCCGCTCATTTTTACCGGCCAGGAGCAGGCCGCGGCCCTTGCTGCCGAGTTTGCCGACATTGCCGATGTTTTTGGCCTGCCTGGTGGAGCCAGCGGATTATCGGTACAGGCTGCCATTGCCGAGCTGGGCCGGCGGGGTGCCCGCTCGGTACTCATCGAAGGCGGTGGCGGTCTCAACCATGCCGCGCTTCGCGAAGGGGTGGTGGACGAGATCCGCCTCACCCTGACCCCCTTTGTCTCGGGGGACCGGCGGGCGGCGAGCCTTGCCGACGGCGCCGCCCCCCTGGGCCATCCTTTTTTGCCCCTGTCCCTGCTCTCCTGCACCCAGGGGGAGAGCGGCGAGCTGTTTCTCCACTATAGCGTCCGTAAGAGGTCTTGAAATGTCCAGACAGGAATTGGCGATCATGTTTTCCGGCGGCACGGACTCCCTTGCCCTCTACGCCCTGGCCACCGCCGGCCATCACCCGGACCTGACCCGCCCCCGCCGTATCCACATGCTGCACATGTTGAACGGCATGGGCCGCTTTCCTGATTTTCCCCGGCAGCGCTTTGAGGTAGCGCGCAAGATCCTTGCCGCCCGGATAGCTCCTCCCGACCAAATGCCCGAAGCGGAAATGGTGGAACTGGACATGGGCCGACTTTGGCAGGGTTTGTGGCTTGACCGCTACGAGGAACTCATGCCCCGTTACGGCGGCAAGAATCTGGTCTGCGTGGCCTGCAAGCTTGCCATGCACGGCCGCGCCATTCTCTACTGCATCGATCATTTCGTGCCGCTGCTGGTCACCGGTTACGCCAAACGGCAATGCTATTATCCGGAACAGACCGATGTCTTCATGGCCAAGATTGCTGATTTTTCAAGCCGTTTCGGGGTCCGCACCACCTTCCCGGTCTATAACGACTTCACCGACGAGGCGGTCACCCGCCATCTGCTGGAGGAGTATGGCCTGCCATCCACCGGTGGTGGCGAACGGAAATGTCTTTTCTGTCAAACCCTCACCTCCGCCACCGAAAAGGAGATCGGCGCCTATCTCGATGACATGGTTCCCAGAATGGTTGACTATATCGAGCATGTGCTGGCCGGTCGGGTCAGGGCGGCGGCGAGCTGTTTCCCGCCCGGGCGCTGAAAGCAAGGCGTAACGATCCTGCAGCACCGTATTCGGAGTCTCTCGAACGCTCCCGGATTCAGGGTTTCCCCCAAACTGGACAGTTCAGTCCCTCAACCTCGAAGCGGTGGGGTAAAAAGTATGCGCGTCAGTTGTGTGATCCCCACCCGGGATCGCTGCCGGATGGTCTGCGCGGCCATCGACAGTGTGGTGCGTCAGCAGTGGCCCGGCCTTGAAATTGTGGTGGTCGACGATGGCTCCTCCGACGGCACCGCCGAGATGGTGGCGGCGCGTTACCCGGCGGTGCGACTGGTGCGTCTCGCCGGACTGGGCGCCGGGCCGGCCAGAAACGCCGGGGTTGCCGCAGCCCGGGGCGAGGTGGTGATGTTCCTCGACTCCGACGACCTGTGGCTCGATCGGCACGTGGCCGTCCTGGTCGCGACCCTGGAGCGCGGTTTTGAGGTCGCCTACGGCACCACGGAAACAATTGACCAGGTGAGCCGGGGCCGCTTTTGTATTCCCGAGCCGGGCCAGGGCCGGGAGGGTGCGGTGCTGGCCGGACTCCTGCGCTGGTGTTTTCTGGTCCCCTCGGCTCTGGCCGTCCGGCGTCGCGCCTTCGATGTTTGCGGTGGTTTTGGGACCGAACCCTTTGGCGAGGACTGGTCGTTGCTGCTTCGCCTGGCCAGCCGTTACCCCTTCGGGTTTGCCGGCGCCCGGCCCATCAGTCGCCGCCATCTGCATCGGGGCAGTCTCTGTTGTCTTACCGGTCGGGAGCTTCTCGTGGATTGTCTCAGCCGTCTCGGCGAGGAGGTCGCCGTTGCCGTGTGGGGTGGAGTCGAGACGGCGCAACGCTTTGTGATGCTTGCGCAATGGGTGCGGGATCAAAACGAAACTTCCTGGACAACGGTGCAGGAGTGGTATTGCGCCATGCGCGAGGAGGGACTGGTGTGAATCTGATCGCCGAAGCCGAACACCGCCGGGTTCTAGCCCAGGGCGGCGACGTTCCCGAGCAGCGGCCCGCCTTTGCCCTGCCGCTTACCGAGGTGGGTATTGCCGGCAAGACCGTTTGGGTGGAGCTGCCCCAGGGGCGGTTGCCGTTCAATGCCCGGTTGACCGTTGATCTGGAGGCGAACCGGCGCGGCATCCACATGTCGCGGCTCGAGGAGGTGATTACCGATCTTTACCGCCGCCCCTTTGCCGACCTGCGGGCCTATGCCCTGGCGCTGGGCCGGGAGATGCTCCGGCTGCAGAACGGCCGCCGGGGCCGGGTGGAGCTGGTCGGCCGCATTCCTCTGCTCCGCCAGGGGGTGATCAGCCGCCGGCAGTCCCTGGACACGGTGACGATCAGCGTTGCGGCCCGTTTTGCCCGCCAGGAGGGGGGCGAGATTGCCGCCACGGCCATGATCGGCGTCGAGGCCTGCCATATCACCGCCTGTCCCTGCACTCAGGTCTACAATCAGGAACTCTTCGGCCTCACCGGGGTACCCTGTCCGTTGCCTACCCACTCGCAGCGTTCCGCCACCCGGCTGGAGATCGAGGCGGCAGGGACGAGTCCCACTTATGAGGATTTGCTCAACTGCCTGGAGGCGGCCCTGCACGTCACCCACGATCTCCTCAAGCGGCCCGACGAAGCGGAGATGGTGCTCAAGTCCCACCGGGCGCCACAGTTTGCCGAGGATGCGGTGCGCGATACGGCCCTGGTCGTGGGCCGCGCCTTTGGCGGCTCCCTGCCGCCAGCCAGCCGCATCGTCATCGAATCGTTGAGCCTTGAGAGCATCCACATCCACGACGTCCTCTGCCGTCTGGAGTGTACCCTGGCCGAGATTCTCGCCGTTGGCGGTTTTGTGCCGTCGGCAGCCCCCCCGTCCCCTCATTCCGCTGCTTGAAAAAAAACGCGTTTCGTGCCAGAACAAGGAACCCCGTTTTCCTTGCCGGCGTGATGGCCGGGGAGGGGCGGCGACCGGCCAGAGTCCGTGGCGCCGTGTCTTTGGCAATGGGGGCGTCCTTTCATGCCGAACGTGGCAACAACCGACAAGGTGGGCAGATGAGCAAGACCCTCGACCGGGACTGGCTGGGCGGCTATCCGGCCGTTCTTACCCGAGCCCTGGCCACGGTGACGCAACGGTTTGCCGTACCCTGTTATGTCGCCGGCGGTCCGGTGCGCGACTGGCTGGCGGGCCGGGCCTGCCGTGACCTGGACCTCACCGTCGGCCACGGCGCCGTCGCCTTTGCCGCGGCCATGGCCCGGGAGCTGGGCGGCACCCTGGTGCCCCTGGACACCAAGGAGGGGGTGGCCCGGGTGGTCTGGCAGGGGTATGAGCTCGATTTTTCCGACTTCCGGGAAGGGACCACCTCCATCGAGGCGGATCTGGCCCGGCGCGATTTCACCATCAACGCCCTGGCCGTGGCCTTTGATCCGGAGACGGCGGGGCTGGGCGTTCCCTGGCGGGTCATCGATCCCGCCGGCGGCATTGCCGATCTCGTTGCCCGGCGCATCCGCGTCACCCATCGGCACGCCTTTCAGGCCGATCCTCTGCGGCTTTTGCGGGCCTATCGGTTTGCGGCTGGCCTGGACTTTTCCCTCGACGGCGAGACCGAAAAGCTGATCGCCGGCCAGACCGCGCTGCTCGCCGCCACGGCCATGGAGCGGATCGCCTATGAGCTGGATCTGGTCATGGCCTCGCCCCGGGCCGCTGCGGTGATCGCCATGATGGCGGCCAACGGTCTGCTCTGGGTGCCCTTTCCGGAACTCCGCCAGGGCGAGGGGGTGGCGCAGCCGAGCAGCCACCATCTCGATGTCTTTGCCCATAACCATGAAACCCTCCGCTGCCTGGAAGAATTGCTCGTTGATCCCGGCCGTCGTTTTCCTGATCACGCTGCGGCCATGGGCGTGTATCTCGCCACGGGGCGGCGGGCGGTGTGGCTCAAGTGGGCCGCCCTGTTTCATGACCTCGGCAAGCCTGCCTGCCTGCGGCTTCGTGACGGCCGTATCACCTTTTACAACCACGACCGGGAGGGGGGGCGTCTGTTTGCCGGCATCGGCCGCCGGCTGCGCTGGAGCCGCGAGGCCGTCCGGCAGGTGAGCCGCTTCATCGAGCTGCACATGTGGCCCTTTCACCTCAACAACGCCAACCGCAAAACCCGCATTACCCCGCGTGCCTGTCTGCGGCTGGTGAAGGCGGTGGGCAATGAGCTGCCCGGCCTCTTCCTGCTGGCCATGGCCGACAGCCTGGCTGGCGAGGGGCCGGGCAAACCGGCCGGTATGGAGGAGGAGCTGGCCGCGCTGTATGATCGGGTGGACCGCGCCTGGCAGCAGAGCATCAAGCCGGTGCTGGAGCAGCCCCGGCTGCTCACCGGCAACGATCTGATAAGCCGCTTCGGGCTTGCCTCCGGGCCGCTGCTGGGCAGGATTCTTGCCGGACTCGAGGCGGCCCGGGTGGCCGGTGAAGTGGGCGACCGCCAGGAGGCCGAGGCGTGGGTGACCACCTTTCTGGCGACCCATTCGGCGGGAAAAAGCCATTGACCGGCCGTTTGTTGTCATTGTAGAGTGAAAACAAGCAGATAAAAGTGGTATGGCTCACCTGTGCTGATTCGTTAGGTGGCCGCCCTCTCGGTATGACAGGTGAGGCCGTTGTGGTTCTTGGCTGGGGGCGGTTTTCCTTTGGACATGGAAACTGACAATGACCAACAAAAGCAAACGTTTCACCGCCGGATTCTGCTCCATCGCCGAGGCAGTCGACATCGACGAACTCAAGCATGCCATTCAGCAGTATGTTTTGAGTTTTCAGGGGCGGGATCCGGATCGGGCCGACAAACGGGATGTCTGTAAGGCGATTTCCTACGCCCTGCGCGACATTCTGGTTGCCAAGTGGGTCGAGACCCAGAAGAGTTATTACGAGAAGCAGCAGAAGCGGGTCTATTACCTGTCGCTGGAGTTTCTCATCGGTCGCAGTCTGGGCAACAATCTGATCAACCTGGGCTTTTACGATAAGGTCGCCGGGGCGCTCAAAAAGCTTGGCTACGACATCGAGGACCTGCGCGAGGAAGAGGAAGACGCCGCGCTGGGCAACGGTGGCCTGGGGCGCCTGGCCGCCTGCTTTCTCGATTCCTTCGCCACTCTTGGCATCCCCGCCTATGGCTACGGCATCCGCTACGAATACGGTCTCTTCTGCCAGCGGCTGGTGGACGGCTTTCAGGTGGAGAGCCCGGATAACTGGCTGCGCTACGGCACACCCTGGGAATTCGAGCGCCCCCATTATCTTTTCCCGGTTCATTTCTACGGCCGGGTGCGCAGCTATACCGACGCCAAGGGCGATTACCGGGTGGAATGGATCGACACCGAGGAGGTGGTGGCCATGGCCTGCGATTACCTGGTGCCGGGCTACAACAACGACCGGGTGATCAACATGCGGTTGTGGACCGCCAAGGCCTCCCGTGAGTTGGATCTCTCCTATTTCAACCGGGGCGAGTATATTGCCGCGGTCAAAAGCAAGGTCCGTTCGGAAACAATCTCGAAGCTCCTCTATCCCACCGATCATGTCCGCGAGGGCCGGGAACTGCGTCTCAAACAGCAGTATTTCTTCGTTGCCGCCACCTTTCAGGACATTTTTCGCCGTTACAAGAAGAAGAACACCACCTTTGACAAGTTCAGCGACCGGATCGCCGTCCACCTCAACGACACCCATCCCGCCATTGCCATCCCTGAGCTGATGCGGCTTCTGGTGGATGAGGAGCGGCTGTCTTGGGAGCGGGCCTGGGAGATCACGGTGAAGACCTTTGCCTACACCAACCACACCCTGATGCCCGAAGCGCTGGAAACCTGGCCGGTGGTGCTGCTCGGCCGGGTGCTGCCCCGGCACCTGGAGATCATCTACGAAATCAACCGCCGGTTTCTTGAGGAAGTGGCGCGCCGTTTCCCCGGGGATGTCGACCGGTTGCGCCGCATGTCGCTCATCGAGGAGGGGCAGGTGCAGCAGGTGCGCATGGCCCATCTGGCCATTGTCGGCAGCCATGCGGTGAACGGGGTGGCCCGGTTGCACACCCATCTCCTCAGGACCGGGGTCTTCAAGGATTTCGACGAATTTTACGCCGGTCGTTTCAACAGCAAAACCAACGGCATCACTCCGCGGCGCTGGCTGCTCAAGTGCAACCCGAGCCTGGCCAGCCTGGTCAGCGGCAAGATCGGCTCGGGCTGGATAACCGATCTCGAGCAGCTTCGCGGCCTGGAGCCTTTTGCCGACGATCACGACTTCCAGGAGCAGTGGCGGGCGGTGAAACAGGACAATAAGGCGCGGCTCGCCGAACACATCGCCAAGGCCTGCGGGGTGGAGGTGGATCCGGAGAGTCTCTTCGATGTCCAGGTCAAGCGTATCCATGAGTACAAGCGTCAGTTGCTGAACGTTCTCCATGTCATTGCCTGCTACCAGCGGTTGCTCTCCGAGCCGGAGCGCAAGGTGACTCCGCGTACCGTCATCTTCGGCGGCAAGGCGGCTCCTTCGTATTGGAAGGCCAAGCTGATCATTAAGTTGATCACCTCGGTGGCAACGGTGGTCAATGGGGATTCACGGGTCAACGGCAGCCTGCGGGTGGTGTTCATCCCCAACTATGGAGTGTCGCTGGCCGAGAAAATCATTCCTGCCGCCGATCTTTCCGAGCAGATCTCCACCGCCGGTACCGAGGCCTCGGGGACCGGCAACATGAAGTTCGCTCTGAACGGGGCGCTCACCATCGGCACCCTGGATGGCGCCAACATCGAGATCCGTGACGAGGTGGGAGCGGAGAATATGTTTATTTTTGGTCTCACCGCCGAGAAGGCCGAGTGGCAGCGCCGTCATCCCGGCCACGGCGGCCGCCAGGTTTACAACAATAATCCCGAGGTGCGCCGGGTGGTGGACAGCCTCTGTGACGGGACCTTTGCCGAGGACCGCGAACTGTTCCGCCCCCTGCTCGACAGCTTGCTGGCCGCCAGCGACCCTTACCTTCTGCTGCTCGATTTTGAGGATTATTTGCGCTGTCAGGACGAGGTGTCACGATCCTATCTGGATCAGCGGGAGTGGGGGAGAAAATCGATACTGAATGTTGCCCGCATGGGCAGATTTTCCAGCGACCGGACCGTGGCCGAGTACGCCCGTGAGATATGGGGGGTGGACGTGGGTGCCTGAGTGGCGGAGGGACGACGCGGGGCTTGACAAAGGTGCCCGTGTGCCGTAATAAGAGAGCTACATTTTGTTGAGCATTGCCCAGTATCCCGGAACACGGTGCAATTCCGTGGCGGTCCCGCCGCTGTAATCGGGGATGCGGGTCGGCCGAGGGGCTTTTGCCCGGTCACTTCTGGAATATCCAGGGGGAAGGCTGCCGACTCGCAGTTGATCCGAGAGCCAGAAGACCTGCTGAGTAATGTGAAACTGTCGTGTACCGATGGTAAAGGTGCCCGGACGATCCTGCGTGGATTGTCCGGGCTTTTTTGTTGCCCGGGCGCGGTTCCGGGTAAACCGTTCATTGCTTTTATGGAGGACACCATGAAGAAGAGCGCAAAGAAAGTGATCAGCTACCGTCGTCGCTGCCTGCAACTGGGCCAGAATACCGGTCTCTCCCATTACATCCTGCTGGCGCCCAAGGCGGAGCGGAGCAACTAGGGGGAGTTCATGGATTCAGCACAACAAGCAGCACAGCCGAGCCGGTATGCCAATACCGGCTTCGGCCCTAATTTTTCAGTACTCGACATCGGCCTGGCCGAGACCGTGGCGGTGATCGAGCCGGATTCGGCCTACTGGGCGCTGGTGAACAAGGACGAGCTGGGCGAGGCCCTGGCCGGTGGACTCCCCGCCGACTTTGCCGAGCGGGCCGAGGATTTCCGTCAGGAAATGCAGGCGCTCCGTTTCGGGCTCACCCCTTCGGCCGCTTACTTCAACCCCACCGAGCGGTGCAACCTGAATTGCGGCTACTGCTACCTCCCCGAGGAGATGCGGCGTGACGGCATCACCATGACTCCCGAGCAGTTGTGCGACGCCCTCGAGCGGTTGCTCAGCTACTTTGCGACCGTGCTGCCCGAAGGCGCCAAGCCTCAGTTGATCTTCCACGGCAGTGAGCCCATGGTGGCCCGGGAGGCGATGTTTGCGGGAATCGAGAAGTACAGCGATCGCTTCCATTTCGGGGTGCAGACCAACGCCACCCTGCTCGACGATGAGGCCATTGATTTTCTCACCAGCCACGGGGTGGGCATCGGACTGTCCCTGGATGCCCCCACCGCCGAGATCGCCAATCGTACCCGCAAGAACTGGAACGGGACCGGCTACTTTGACAAGGTGGTGGAGGTGATCAAGAAGTTCGCCGACTACCCGGCCATGAACGTCATCACCACTGTCACCACGGCCAATGTCGAGCATCTGGTCGAGATGGTCGATTTCTACCACGAGCTCGGGGTGGGGGTGATCATGTTGAACCCGGTGCGCTGCACCAGGAAGGGCGGGCAGGACTTGAAGCCGGACAACGAGGTGATGACCGCCAACTTTGTCAAGGCCCTGGATCGTACCCACGAGTTGTACGAGAAAACCGGCCGCAAGATGGTGGTGGCCAACTTCGCCAACATCCTGGCCGGGGTCATCGCGCCCACCGGTCGGCGGCTGATGTGCGACATCTCTCCCTGCGGCGGCGGTCGCTGCTTCTTTGCCGTGGCCGCCACCGGCGATCTCTTCCCGTGCAGCGAGTTCATCGGTTTTCCCGAATACAAGGGCGGCAATCTCTTCAAAGACGAGATCCCGCAGGCGCTGGTGAGCGAGCCGTTTAAAGAGATCACCGGCCGTAAGGCCGAGGATATCGTGCCTTGCGCCTCCTGCGCCATCCGCCACTTCTGCGGGGCGCCGTGCCCGGCCGAGGTCAAGGAGGTGTCCGGTACGGTCAACGCGCCGAGTCCCTTCTGTCAGTTCTACGAGGAGCAGGCCCGCTACGCCTTTCGGGTCATTGCCCAGGGCCGTGAGGATGCCTACCTGTGGGACGGTTTTGACGACGAAACCGAGGAGACCTACCGCTGGGCGTAAGGCAGGTTCTTCCCCCCCGGTTGCGGGTGCAACAGAAACAAAAAAAGGGGCATGCTCTGTGGAGCGTGCCCCTTTTTTTGTTTGGCTGGCGGGTTCCCGTTGCGGTTTCACCGCGAGGTGCCGGGCTGGCCGGCGATCGCCGCGAAAGGAATACGCTCTTCCGGAGACAGCCCTTCGCAGGCGCAGAAGTCGTGGTTGATCTCGGCCAGCCGGCCGTTGAAGGAATCCATGAAGAGCAGATCCGGTTCGGTGAATTCGTAGTCTTCGTCTGCCGGGAAGTTGAGCGGGCAGGCCGAAACCTCGATTGCCTGCCGGTCGTGGTCCAGGTAGGCGATGGCCAGCCCCTGGGTGCGGCAGATCAGCGGCCGGTGCTGGTAAACGGTGCAGAGTTTGTCGACGAGGAATGGACAGTGCTCCTGGCTGTCGGCCTGGGCCCGGATGCGGGCCAGGGGGGCGGGGGGGAGCTGGGCCAGGGCGGCCCGGAGTGCCGCGGCCTCCACGGCCAGCACCGAGAAGGGCCGACAGCAGTCGACGCAGCCCGGCCGGCACTGGAGCCGGTCGGCATGGTGGGCGACGGCACGGCGGATGGCCTGGCCGAGCTCCGCGACCAGGGCGGTGTATTGTTGCTGGGCCGGGGAGCCGATTGTTGCTTTTGCTGCAATAGTCATTGTGTTATAAGTTGAACAGTTTTGCCTTAAATGACGTGGCGCCTCGCGGGTCGCGGGGGACCTATCCGAAAAAGGTTACGGAGGAACTGATTATGAAAGTTGTAGCATTCAGCGGCAGCGCCCGCAAGGACGGTAATACCGCCGCGTTACTGAAGACAGCCCTTGATGAGTTGCGCAAGGCCGGGGTGGAGACCGAATTGGTGGAACTGGCCGGCAAGCCGGTGCCGGGCTGCATTGCCTGCTACAAGTGTTTCGAAAAAAAGGACGGCCGTTGCGCGGTGGACAACGATATCATCAACGACTGTATCGCCAAGATGCGGGAGGCGGACGGCATCCTGCTCGGCTCACCCACCTATTTCGCCGACATGTCGGCGTCCATGAAAGCGCTCATCGAGCGGTGCGGCATGGTGTCGCGGGCCAACGGCGACATGCTCAAGCGCAAGCTCGGGGCCAGCGTGGTGGCGGTGCGGCGCTGCGGCGCGTCCCACGTCTTCAGCTCGTTGAACTACTTCTTCCTCATCGGCCAGATGATCATTGTCGGTTCGTCGTATTGGAACATCGGAGTTGGCCGGGCGCCGGGCGAGGTGTTGAGTGATGAGGAAGGGCTCAAGACCATGCGTGACTTGGGGACCAACATGGCCTGGGCCCTGGAGAAGCTGCGCGGGTAGGGGCCGGCTGCGCCTCTTATCATGGTTGGTTTACGCCTTGTTGCCCCGCCTTTTGGGGCGTCAGGGCCTGATGGATGACCTGGGCCAGCGCGGTGGCGGTGAACGGTTTTTGGGCATGCCCCTTGATGGCGGGATTCCGGGCCATCATCTCTTGGGCCTTTTCGTTGTAGCCGGTACAGAGAACAATTGGTAACTCCGGCCGTATCCGCAGCAGTTCTTCGGCAAGTTCTGCTCCGGGCATGCCGGGCATTACCAGGTCGGTAAGGACCAGGTCGAAGTCGTGGGGGAGGCTGCGGAAGAGGGCCAGTGCCGTGATCGGGCTGCTGAGGGGGGTCACCGTATAGCCCAGGCCTTCCAGCAGCCTTCGGGTCATTTCTGCGACCATGGCTTCGTCGTCCACCAGCAGGATGTGGCCGTGGCCGGATGGTGTCGGGCCGGAATGTTCCGAAGGGGCGGCAAGGGGTGCTTCGCTGATGAGCGGCAGGAAAACCTGGAAGACCGCCCCTTCACCATTTTGGCTGACGACGGTTATCCAGCCGCCGTGACTGTTCACGATGCTATGGGTGGTGGCCAGGCCGAGTCCGGTTCCCCTGCCTGGCTCCTTGGTGGTGAAGTATGGCTCGAAGATGTGGTCCCGTGCCTCTGGGGAAATGCCCGGGCCGTTGTCGGCAATGTGCAGCCGCAGGTAGGGGCCGGGCGGGGTTGCCGTCCTCCCTGCCTGCCTTGGCGTTTCGGTAATGGTTTCCGTGGTGAGTTCCACCCGAAGAGTGCCCCCCCTGCCGTGCATGGCCTGGACACCGTTGGTACAGAGGTTCATGATCACCTGATGGATCTGCGTCGGGTCGCCGTGGACCACCGCCTGTTCGGCATTGATGGCCGTTTCGATGTGGATATTGTCCGGCAGGGTGGCGTCCATCAGCTTGAGGGTTTCCTTGACCAGGGGGGCTACGAGAATTTCCCGGCGTTGCTGTTCTTCCTGGCGACTGAAGGAGAGGATCTGCTGGATCAGCCGAACAGCCCGGTCGCCGGCCTGCAGCACCGCCTGCAGATCGTTGTGCAGGATGCTTTCGGGGGCGGCACTGTCCAGAGCCAGTTCCGTATAGCCGATCATGGCGGTGAGGATGTTGTTGAAGTCGTGGGCGATTCCGCCGGCCAGGGTGCCGATGGCCTCCATCTTTTCGGCCTGTCGTAGTCGCTGTTCGAGTTTCTTCTGGCCGGTGATGTCCTTGGCGGTATGTGCCAGGCCTGTCACCCGTCCTTCCTCATCCAGGATTGGCGATGCCGACACAAAAAATACCGAGCCCAGCTGGTGTTTGATCTCGGCGTCGTGTACCTGGCCGTCGGCAAGCGCCAGCATCGTCGGGCATGCATTGCAGACCTCGTTGGTACAGTGAAATATTTCCTGGCATCGTTTGCCGATCAATTCCTCGGCACTGGTGGCGCCAAGCGCCTTGCATCCCGCCTTGTTGATCCGGACGACCCGTGTTTCCTTGTCCTGGATGGTGGCGATATCGCCAACGGCATCAAAGGTTCGTTCCCATTCGTCCCTTGCCTTGCGGAGCTGCTCCTCCTGTTTTCGGCGGATGGCGACCTCGGTCCGCAGTGTTTCATTGGCCTGCTGCAGCTGGGCGGTGCGCTGCGAAACTATCTCCTCCAGGTAGTCGCGGTGCCGGGTGAGTTCCTGCTCCGCCTGCTTGCGCTGGGTGATGTCGTGGACAATGACGATCAATGATTGCACGGTATGGTCGGTGACCGGCAGCGCGTGCAGACACAGTTGCCGATTGCCGATGCAGAGGGGCGTTTCCTCGCCGATTTTTTTCTGTTCCTGGCCCAGGTTTTCGAGAAATTCCCTGACCCGGAGTCGGTGTTCGCCGCTGAAATGATCAGCGAAGTCGGTGGCCAGCAACTCCTCCTCCGGCTTGGCGAAAATGGCGGCCGCGGTGTCGTTGAGATAAATAATCCGGTGATCGAGCGCCAGCTCCAGAAAACCCTCGGCAATGTTTTTCAGAGTGATTTCGAAATGATTCTTTGTTGAAATAAGTTCCGTCGTGATTTCGCGGCGATATACTTTTTCAGTGCCGATGACCCGGTCACCCATGGTATCGCGGCGGTTTTCGTCGAAAGCGTTGAGAACGGTGAGGATATGTTTTTTGATTTCCGTGTATGGGCCCTTGGCGATGCAGGCGTCGGCGCCAAAGGCGTGGAAGTCGAGGCGTTCCTCCACGGCGATGGCGGAGAGGACCACCAGGAAAACGTCCTGCAGGTCAGGGGTGCGGCGGATGATGCGGCAGAGCTTGTCGCCGCCGATCCTGGGCATCACCAGGTCGGTGAAGACGATCTCGGGCCGATAGCTGGGCAACATGTCCAGAGCGGCCAGGCCGTCGTTGGCGCTGCGCACCTCGTGGCCTTCTGCCTCAAGGATTTTGGTGAGGACGGTGAGGAAAAAAGAGCTGTTGTCTACAATGAGAATTTTTTTCATCCGAACTTTCCCGCAGGCGGAGCGTCGCCTGGCCCTGTTGTCCCGCTGAGCCAGGTGCTGTTGCCCGGTTGCAATATCGATGGTGGCGTGAGGCGTGCGGTGATACGATCATCCGTGATTCCGTGTCAATATGCTACATGGGAAAGGCTGCCAATGGCAACCGGAACCTTTTGCATTTGCGTCGGCGGAGGGGAAGTCCGGGAGTAGTGGGATGTTGTTGAATTGTTGAATCAGGGAGACGGATGCGCATAAAGATAAATTTTTACTGCCGCACAGCTTCCGCGACACCTCCCTTGACCGGCGGTTGCGGGAACGCGGTATCGACGAGCTGGTGCTGGCCGGGATGATGAGCCAGATGTGCATCGACGCCACCACCCGGGCGGCATTTGACCTGGGCTACCGCTGCCGGGTGGCCCACGACGCCTGCGCCGCCGTTCCGATCTCCTTTGCCGGGGTCAGCGTGCCTGTCGAGCAGGTCCACGCCGCCTTCATGGCGGCGCTGGCTGCGGTTTACGCCCGGGTGGAGGGGGTCTTGATGAGCTGCTCGCCTCCTTGGCCGGATCCCCTGCCGCGATGGGTTGAGTCGGCGGTGACCGATCCCTCAGGCTTCGCCCAGGCAACGGGCGACAATGGCCCGGCAGTGGATGGCGGCGGTGTCCAGAAACGGGATGCCAAAGCCCTGGTCGGGTAGGATCAGCGGCAGTTCGGTGCAGCCGAGGATCAGCGCCTCGATGCCCTCTTTTTCCTCTAGCCGCTGGATCATGGCCAGCAGCTCGTCGCGGGTCGACTCCTTGATGATGCCGAGTTCGATCTCCGTGAAGAGCAGCTGGTGGATGCGTTCCTGTTCCGGTGCGGTGGGGGTGTGGACGGTCATCCCGGCCTCCTCGAACGGGGTCCGGTAGAGGTCCGAGGCCATGGTGAGCCGGGTGCCCAGCAGCCCTATCCTTTTGACCCCCAGTTGCTGTGCCTCCCGGACGGTTTCCGCGACGATGCTGATCAAGGGCAGGGGCGAGCGGTTTGCCAGGCGGTCGAAGACGATGTGCGGGGTGTTGGAGGCGATGGCGACAAACTCCGCCCCGGCCCGGTGCAGGGAGTCGATCCGGGCCAGCAGCCAGTCGGTGATCTCCTCCCAGGCCGAGCGGTCGATGAGGGTGAGCAGTTCGTTCAGGCTGCTGCTGTGGATGATGATCTCCGGCGAGGCCAGGGGGGTGGCGCCGGTGTTGCAGGCGGCGATGATGGTCCTGTAATAGGCGAGGGTCGATTCCGGCCCCAGGCCGCCGATGATGCCGATGGTCTTCATGGTTTCCCCTTCAGTGGTTTCAGAGTGCCGATAGGGACGGAGCGGGGCGACAGACAACATGTCGCACCTGGCCGGGATCGGTCGACCGGGCAGCCCGGGCGAGGAGCAGGGTTGTCGCCAGCGCCGCTGCCAGCAGCAGCAAGCATTTCCATTTCTTCTTTTCTCGTCCCTCTTGCATCTTTCCTCCCCTGCCGTGGTTCTGTACGCTGTTGCCCAAGGGTAGCAATTTCTGTTAAAAAAGAACAGATACAGAAAAGTCAAAAAAAAGGGGGTACAGATGGGAACGGAAAGCCTTGCCGGGGCACAGGCGACCACCGGGTTTCGTTATCTTCGGCTGGCCGACAACCTGGAGGAAGAGATCAGGCAGGGGGTGTACCGGGCGGGTGACAAGCTGCCGGCCATTCGGACCATGCATGCCCGGGCCGGGGTGAGCATCACCACCGTTTGCCAGGCGTACGGCGAACTCGAAAAGCGGGGGCTCGTCGAGCCGCGGTCCCGGTCGGGCTATTACATCAAGGCGGGGGGGCGGGAACTCCTGCCCCTGCCCACCGTGCACCGTGGCCGGGTCGGGCCGGTGCGGGTGGCGGTCAACGTGCTGGCCGAGGCGCTGCAGGAGACCATGGACGACGACGCCATGTTGCCCCTGGCGGCGGTGGTGCCCGGTGCCGACGTTCTGCCCCTCCGGCAGCTCGCCGGGTCGATGCGTACCGTGACGGCCCGTTATCCCAATGGCAACGGGTTCGCCTACGGCCCGCCCGGCGGTCTTCTTTCTCTGCGCCGCCAGATCGCCAAGCGGATGGCCGATTGCGGGGTGGCGGGTGGCGCCGATGAGGTGGTGATCACCAGCGGCTGCATGGAGGCGATCTCGCTCTGTCTGCGGGCCGTGGCCGGACCGGGGGATACGGTGCTGGTCGAGTCGCCGACCTTTGTCTGTTATCTGCAGCTCATCGAGGATCTCAATATGATGGCCCTTGAGATCCCCGCCGATCCGGAACAGGGCGTCGATCTCGACGCCCTGGAGCAGGCGGTGGCGGAGCACGGCGCCCGGGCCGCCATCGTCAACCCCAACTTTCAGAACCCGCTAGGCTTCGAGATGGCGGCGGCCGACAAGGAACGACTGGTATCCTTCCTTGCCGCCCGGCGGATCCCGCTCATCGAGGACGACATCTACGGGGAACTCCATTTCGGCCGGAGCCGGCCGACGTTGCTGAAGGCCCTGGACCGCGACGGCCTGGTCCTCTACTGCTCTTCCTTTTCCAAGGCCCTGGCGCCGGATCTGCGGGTGGGCTGGACCATGCCGGGCCGGTTCATCGACCGGGTGCGGCGGCTCAAGTTCAACAGCACCATCGCCGCCCCCAAGCTCAACCAGTTGATCATCGACGACTTTCTCCAAAACGGCCATTTCGACCGCCATCTGCGCCGCATGCGGAGTACCATGCGCAATCGGGTGGACAACCTGGCCCGGCTGGTGGCCCGTTTCTTCCCGGCCGGCACCAAGATCTCCGCCCCCCGGGGCGGCTATATTCTCTGGGTGGAGTTGCCCGGCGGCGCCGACGGTTTTGAACTCTTTCACCGGGCCAGGGCGGCGGGGATCGCCATCCTGCCGGGCGAGATCTGCAGCGGCAGCGGCCGCCACCGCAACTGTATCCGGCTCTGCGGCAGCCTGCCCTGGAGCGAGGAACTGGAACGCGGGGTGGCGACCCTGGGAGGGATTGTCGCCGAACTGGCCGGCGGCGCGGGAGGGCTCAGACCAGCCGGCGGCTGATCACCGGCTCCAGGGTGGCGACCACTTCGCCCTGGTCGAAGATGGTCACCCGGCCGGTGCTCTCCGAGACCACCACCGCCACGGCTTCGCAATACATGGTGATGGCCGCCGCGGCCCGGTGGCGGGAGCCCAATCCTTTGAGTTGCCTGGTCACGGTGCCGGCGGCGTCCAGGTGGCGACCGGCCGCCTCGGCAACCCCCTGCTCGGAGATGACAAAGGCGCCGTCGAGCTGGGCCAGTTCCTTGATGCTCTCCACCACCTCGGGCGAGGTGATCTTTCGTTCCTTCTCGGGATAGCCCCGGAAGGGGTTGAACACCGCCTGATGGGAGGAGCGCATGATCCGGTCCACCCTGCCGATCACGAAGGTGGTGCCCACCGACTTGCCTTCCCGGCCCAGGGCGCCGATATCAAGGGCGATATCCACCACCGCGAGCACCGTGGGCAGGGAATTTTTGGCGATCAGCGAGCGGGGATCAAAGGGGAATTCTTCGCTCCAGGAGAGGGTGAGGTCGTGGATGGTGATGGTGTCGAGATGATCTTTTCCCCAGGGACCGAGCACACAGACTACCCGGCTGTCGGGCTGAATCACCCCCTGTAGAACCGCTTGCAGGAAGGCGTACTTGATGCGGGAAAAGCGGGTTTGGTTGCCTGACCAGGTATGGACCACGGGCCGGGTGATGTCGATGCAGGCTGGCCGGTCCTGGTCACGGGGGATAACCAGGATGATTCGGTCGGTGTCGGCAAAGGCGCTTCCCTGCAGGAACCGACAGGCTCCGCTGCTGCTCAGAAACAGAAAGACGTTGTCGCTGGCTGTGTCATGGCTTAACCGCAGGGCGTTGTTGATGATTATTTCGGCCTGGGCATGATCTGCCGTCACTGTCCTGTCCCCCGCTGTGTTGCTGAGTTGATGGCAAATTCTCGTATCGGTTCACCATAGCACACTTTGGCCCAGAATTTCGAGCGGAAGGGGGGCGGAGCGGCGAGGCGGAAGTGCGGTCCACAGGGATCAGCCTGGAGGTTGTGGTGCAAACGGGTTGCGCCGCAGCCTTTATCTGCGTTCTGGTGGGTTGAACTCGTTCACCAGTTTGCCGGCCATTGCTGGCTCGATGCCGAGATCGGCGGCGATCTCACCCCAGCTTTGCTCTGCTTCGGATCGTAATGCCGCGATTTTTTGGGGAACTTGTGCACTGGTCCGGGCCAGAAGAAACAGGAGGGCGATTTCCCTGGATTTAAGGCCGGAGGCGCGCAAAACAGCGATCTCAGCCGTTGTCGCCCCGTAGAATCTGGCAATGAGTCCGTCGCCGACCATCTGTCCAGCCCGGACGTCCGGTATTCCTGCCTTGATTGCTGCCAGGAGGGGATCGTTACGGTTGGCGGCGCCCATGTCCTGACTGGCAAGGATTTGCTGCCAGGATTTTTTTTGTTGCCGCAATGCGAGCAATTTGGGGAGGTCAACTTTTGTGGCCGCGGCGATATGGAGCCCCACCAAAAGGTCGTTTTCGTCGACCCCTCCCTGCATTTTCAGCAGCACCACTTCGCGCTTGGGGAGAGCGAAGACCTTGGCGATGAGACTGTTGAAGCTGGTGGCGAGAAGGTAATCGTCGGCGGCAAATTTGTCGGTGGGATTGTAGGTGCGGTTTTTGAAGCAGTGGCAGGCGGCGGTGGGATCGGCAAGGGCGGTGGTTGCCAAAGCGAAGAAAAACATTACACAGATTGTCCCGAGAACGGTGCGTTGCCCGGTTGTCAGATTCATGGGCGATTGGTCTCTGGCTCTCATGAGCGATAAAATGGTGGCGCCGTGGCACCGTGGCGTTGGGTTGGTCGGACAGCTGCAATCAGTAACATAAATATGATCCTGTGGCCGGGCCTTGACTCAGGTCAAGCAAGGGGATTTTATCGCCTCGGCGGAAGAATAAATTGGAGCCGGAAATTGCGTGTTGTTTCTGGGTCCAGGTGTTGTGTTGCAAGACCTGACCGTTCGCAGTAACAGCAGTAAAT
>Ga0224496_10000122_pt1 | contig 57217 bp, 59 predicted proteins | sample SF_Jul11_sed_USG_2_FD_168127 | JGI IMG/M metagenome (GOLD analysis project Ga0224496, IMG submission 168127) | Sediment microbial communities from San Francisco Bay, California, United States - SF_Jul11_sed_USGS_8_1 | ecosystem: Environmental > Aquatic > Marine > Sediment | place: USA...
CACGTTGGTACCATCTTCTAATAGGTCATCTATAGTCGACTCCCGAAAATTTTGAAGGAATTTTTCTCCTGTTTGGGAAACTTCAGGGTAGTTCTCGAGAAAAAAATAAATTTCATTTACACAGTCAAGAATACAACGTCCGATTGTATAGAAATCAATAATCAATCCGTTTTCTATGAGAAGTCTTATTGATTTGAGGCTTTGGGTGGCTCGGACTGCCTTCAGATAAGCTACTACTTCAACAGAGACAGTCGAAAATTCAAAGACCTGTTTGTCTGGAACGAATACCGGAGCACCAACACGAGGAACGACACATTGGTTTTCAATGGTTTTGAGCCATTGATGTATCTTCGAGAGGTTTTCCATTTCCTTTATGATGGAACATAGAGTTGAAATTTAATTTTCCCTGCTTGCTTTCCCATCTCGGTCGCATCAAACCATGCCTGCATTCTCATCAACATATCCCCATGTTCAAGTGAAACGCCTTTTCCAGCCGTAAGGCCATTTCTGGCGAGGGGCTGCTTTCTCATTCATCAAATATGACAGCGTGGACCGACACACCCTGAGTATATTGGGCTTTCGTCACCCTAAGCCTGAATTCGTCTGGATTTGGGGTCAGACATTGAGGGAATCTCTTACGGCTCCATCATCCCCCGCCCACTCACCATTGGTCGTCTCCCCCCTTCACCCTTCCCTCTCCCCAAAATGGGCGAGGGTTAATAAAATCTGGCCTTGTGGCGGGGCCGAGCAGTGCAGCCGACCACGGAGAAAAGGCGCGCATTGTTTGAGCCTAGCGAGTTTGCGCGCCGCCGGGGTCGGCGAACCGCGCAGGGCACCCGAAGGGTCACGCCACGGCCAACATGGTTTTGTCTACTTTTCCCGAAAGAAAAGTAGATCGGCTGCCGGGCCGAGACCCGGCAATATCAAAATTCTCATACACCCTATAGTTGAACAAACACATTCGACGTGGTTCACCTACCAACAATTTTTGAGAGAAAACTCAAGATGGATTCCCAATAAAAAATGTCGGGAATGACCGCATTGGGGGAACCTTCTTACTCGTTCGCTGGGAATTTTTTAGAAAGACTTTAATCAATTCCCCTATACCGCCCCAGTCACATACCGAGTGTCATCACAGAGGAAATACCGTACGGCCTGCAGGGCATCTTGAACGCCTCGATGTAGTCAGTAGGATTTATATTGAATAAGGTAGGTTTTTCACTTCTGGAAATACCCTAGACAAGCTTGTTGTAATCACTGTGGGTACCAATCCAGAACCAAATCGTTGTTTCTCCCGAACGTACGCATAGGGCCAGGTAATCTTTGGTGATTCTCACTGACCAATACTTGCCAAAAGGCTTGAAATGAAGAGAGGGATGGCGGGGATTCGACTTCCAAAGTTTATATTTCTCTTTAGCGAGACTTTGGATATCTTTTGGCAGGTTTTCGAAGAGCCTTCGGAAATCGGGTGATCGAACACTCTTCATGGAAATTCGTCACAATGGCCAGCACGAAAATCCTTCAACGCTTGTTCTGACAAAGCGTCAAACTTGCCGGCTTTTGCGTCTGAATCCATCTGAAGATCCCAATCGTCATAGGCTGGATGCCACCAAGCTTCAAGCTCTCTGCGCTGTTCATCTGTGAGCGTCTGGATGGCTCGTTTTATTTCTTCCACAGTATCCATAGAAACATGATAATTTTTGTCGGGATCTTTTGCAAGTAACGTCTGCCGCTTATTCATAGGCCAGGTAAGCCTCGAGGGCGTTATGCAGAACCCGGCCACAGCCCCTGAGCCTCGAGAATTTGGCCATCGCTCCAAACCTTATTTTCTTCGCATGGCAAAAAACCCACTCTGTGAGAACAAAGCGTGGTGTCCTTTTGCTTCACTTCATCTATACCCCACATATACGCCTTTCCCTGCGGCTATTGGTTCTGGCAGCTATCCATCATGGCCACTGAGAGTCTGGATTCCTGCCTCCGCAGGAATGACAAAGAAGAATACAGATGACGGGAATGATCAAAAAAGTCGTCCAGCAAGGCCGCAGTCACTTTGAGGCGCGGAGCGTACTCACAGTACGTGAGCACCGCAAAGTGGCGAGAACGCCACTGGTGGCTTTTTTCATCATTCCCACTCTAGATTCCCCAGCCTCCGCTGAGATGCAGATTCGCCCCTGTCACATAGCGAGCGTCATCGGAAAGAAAATACCGCACGGCTTGGACCACGTCTTGAACACCACCGATGTAGCCAGCGGGAATTTTTTTGGCCATCCCTGCCAATTCTTCGGGCGGGGCACTCCCCGAATCCACAAAACCTGGGGAAATGGCATTCACTGTAATGCCATGAGGCGCCAGCAGTTTGGCCAAGGTTCTGGTGAGAATAAGTACCCCGGACTTGGCAATGTAATGGGCAGTGACATGAGTTTGGGCTTCCATCTTGTCCGCATTCGCCATGCCAAATGAAATGATTCGTCCGTATTTTCTGGCTTGCATCCCTGGGGCCACGGCCTTGGCCAGGTAAAAAATAGGGTCCAGATTATTCGTGAACATTTCTGACCACCCTTCTGGTGTTTCTTCTAGTAGAGGCACCCGATGATACGGCCCGGCGCCGTTGATGAGGACATCAATCCGGCCATAGGTTTTTTCGACCTGTTCAACGAGCCGTATAGCATCATCGGGTTTCGAGACATCACTTTGAATCGCCACCGCTTTCCCACCCTGTCCTTCAATCGTGCGGGTCACCTCCTCCGCCTCTAGTTGGCTGGTGCGGTAGCAAATCGCGATGGTCCAGCCTTCTTTGGCTAAATCCAAAGCGACACCACGTCCAATGCCTCTGGCTCCTCCAGTAATCAAAGCGACGCGTTCAGACATATTTTTTCCTTTTGGTTTGCAGAATAGACCTAATAGGGCGTTTTTTCTTTGGAGTAAGTCTTTACCCTCACCCCGACCCTCTCCCTTAAAATGGAGAGGGAGGTTTGAAATATCCTAGTTGAAATTTTTAACACTATAAACCGCACTTAGCTACATTATTTACGAACGCATGGCGAGACGTTTTTCTAATTCTTGCAACACGTTGCTGGTCCGGTTGGAAAATGTTTGATTCTTAGGATTTTTGGATTCTTGAATAAAGACCTGAAGGTCTTCAATCGTATCCAGATCTCGCAGCATCGGTAACATTTTTACAGAGAGACCCAGGGCTTGGGCTTTTTCTTGGGTGAGAGAACATACGGTATCCGTCGACCAGGGAATACCTGCAAAGAGTTCAGGCACCGGCGATCGAAGTCCGATGAGATAATACCCGCCATCGACGGTGGGACCTAAGACCAGGTCATGATCGTGGAGGCCCTTGCATGCGGTCGTCAAAAGCGGAGCGGTAATGCCGGGAATATCAGTCCCGATGATGAGGGCCGACCGATAGGGTGACCCGAGCGCCGACTGAAAGGCATGCGCCATGCGCGCGCCAAGATCCTCGCCCATTTGTTCCCAAATGGGAATCTTAAACCTGGTCTTCATGGCACCAAAGAAGGGATGTTCTGGAGTTGGGGCACCTGCCAATATTCGATCACATCCTTGGAGTGATTGGCATCGTTCGAGTAGATCCAAAACGAGGCTTCCATGAAGACTGGCAGCTTCATCCGGCGTGAGCGGGGGGCAAAGCCGCGTTTTGACCTCTCCCGGCACTGGTGCCTTAGCAAACACGATGAGAGCCGTGGAAGCGGGTGGGCGGGCCCCTCGATTGTGTCCCTGCCCTCGTGGGGAAGAGCCAAACCGTCTCGTTCGGGCAGGGTTACCGGACATGAGTGTAATACTGGTGAAGGCGCTGTGGATCACAACCGACCCAATACAGAAATCGTAAGATCCACATCTGCGCAATCGTTCGTAGGGGACCTTGCTGCTCCCACCGTCGAAACGAAGTGGTCACGGTTTCTCGTAAGGCCACAATGGATCCCTTTCGTTTCAACCGTCGACTGAATTCAATATCTTCCATCAGTGGGATCTCGGCAAAACCGCCCATGGATTCAAACACCGGACGACGCACAAACATAGCTTGGTCACCCGTGCAGATGCCAGAAAGACGGGAGCGATAATTCATCATACGGCTGATTAACCACGCAAGGCCTCGATCTTGCGGAAACCGCACATCAAACCGTCCGCCGATAGCTGGTGAATGGAACAGAGCCTGCTCAATGATATGTTTGGCATTGTGCGGCAACTGCGTATCAGCATGCAAAAAGAGGAGAATGTCGGCAGTAGCTTGTGCAGCCCCCGCATTCATTTGTGCTGCACGTCCGTTTGGTACAGAAAGAATTCTGGCATGCCGATGAGATAAGCCTTCCAAGAATGACTGCGCGACCTCTACCGTTCGATCATGGCTATCCCCATCGACAAGGATGATTTCCTCAAACCCCAGTGGTAGAAGCCTCTTGAGCAGAGAGGGCAGCCCATCCGCCTCATTCAGGACCGGAATAATGACCGCAATGCTCATTCAGGAGAAATTCCAGATAGATAGGAATGTCCGAAAATAGAGTGGAGGCGCTTACGAGCTGGCTGGTTTCTTGGGGGTTTGGAACATGAAAAAGACGACCATTCCGACGGTACCCCAATAAATCATATATTTATGCCAAAACAACACTTCCCCAAAATGCATAAAGGCCATAGCACAGAGTAGAGACAGCGCGATCACGGTATATCGAATGGCTGGCGTATCCACGGAGGAATAGGCCCACAGTGCCATCCCTGAAAAATAAATAATCATGGGGAAAATACTAATTTCGGCGCCGGTATTGACGGAAAGAAACACTTGCAAAAATCCAATGAAGACCATGGCCGACCCCACCATCTTCATGGCGACCTGCATTTGACGATTTTCCTGTTCTTCCACCTCCTCCTCTCGAACCGGTGGAGGGGCAGGGGACCTCGGAACGACAGGATCTTCAGATGGTTGTTGATCGACGTCAGCGCTCATCATGGTTACCACTTGAAATGTTTGCTCAAGGTGAGGCCTTGCTGAGAATAGGACGATCCCATCGACGAACCATAGAGTTGAGTGGGAATGGCTTGCATGTGTTCGTACATCACTTTGAAAAATGTTTGCCCGTCTTGAATCCGAAAGGGGACATCGTGTGGCCGCACTTCTAACACCACCTGTGTCCCTTTGCGGGTAGGGTTGGCATAGCCAAAACCCGGATCGAAGAATCCCGCATAATGCGTTCGCAATTCTCCACAGGCAGCTTCATAGGCCACCATTTCCGCAGAATAGCCTGGCGGCACCTGAATCCGTTCTTTGGACGCGAGGATATAAAATTCCTCAGGTTCCAACAGCATAGTGGCGGTCCCATTGCGATAAAGGGGCTCCCAATAATCGGCTGCGGAATAATGGCCGATCTTACTCAGATCGATGATGTGACTATTTTTTTTGGCCCGGTATCCGACGATCGCCTGGCCCTCGTCGGCATTGCCGCGTAAGTCCACTTGAAGAAACAAGCCATTATCCACGCGCAAGTCTTTGACCGGCAGCGGTCGATCTGATTTTCCATCCACGCCATTTTGGCAGAGCAAGGGGGTCTTGCGATGAATAGCCCTTAGGGATGTATCTGAAACGAGTGGCTTCCCTGACATGAGCCGCAATTGATTCAAGGCCAATCCCGCTTGGACGCGAATGGTAAAAGACCGCGGGACAATTTCCAAAAACAACGGACCTTGATAACCCGACCGGACTTCATCGAACCCCACATGAAGATCCGTCACCACGCGCGTAAAAATATCCAACCGGCCCGTGGAACTTTTGGGATTCGTCCGGCCCCGAATGTCTTTGGGCAGTTTGAGTCGTTCCATCAACGGCACCAAATAGACGTGCCCTTTTTCCAGAATGGCCCCTTCGCTTAAATCCATGTCGTACATCACCAGATCCGATCGATACAGATCTTCAATAGTGAATTGCGCCTGTTGATCGGAGGGTTCGGGAAGAAAACTGCTGAGCAATCGATAGGCTTTCGTGCCTAATCGTAAATCCAGACTGGCGGGTTGGATCTGCTCTTCCGTGATCGGCACGTCGGCATGGACAGCGCCCTGCCGTGCAAGCGTACGCAATTGTTGAAAAGGAAGGATGCCTGATTTACGAGGAGAAGGCATTAATGGTCATCCATAGCCCCGGCGCTACACATATCACGTGAAGCGGAAGTATTCACCATTGGCAATTCTTTCTTGTCAGTCGTTGAGGGCTGCGGATAATGATAGGTTTTATTTTCGAAATTTTTGAGCACCGCGCCCTTTTCATCCAAATTGAGCAAATATTCATTTGGCAATAACGGGATTTTTCCACCGCCACCTGGCGCATCAATGACAAAATGCGGAACCGCCATGCCGCTCGTGTGACCTTGGAGTGCTTGGATAATTCGTAAACCGGTTTCCACGGTGGTTCGAAAATGATTTGTCCCTTTTGTGAGGTCAGCCATATAGAGGTAATAGGGTTTAATGCGAGCTAACAACAATTGATGCATGAGACGTTTCATGATTTCCGGATCGTCATTGACGCCTTTGAGCAACACCGTTTGTGCCCCCAAGGGTATCCCCGCATCCGCTAAACGCCCGCAGGCTTCTTTGACTTCCGGCGTCAACTCATCCGGGTGGTTAAAATGCAAATTCATATAAATAGGGTGGTATTGCTTGACGATTTCGCACAATTCCGGCGTGATGCGTTCCGGCAGGGTCCCCGGCACCCGAGTCCCAAAACGAATCAATTCCAAATGAGGGATGGACCGAAGCGCCTTGAGAATTCGTTCGATTAAATGATCCGGCAAGAGCAACGGATCACCCCCGGATAAAATGACATCCCGTACTTCGGAATGTTCCCTCAGGTAAGCCACCGCCTGATCGAGCTCGCCCTTCTTCAGAAAGCCAGGTTTTCCCACCAAACGTTTGCGCGTGCAAAAACGGCAATAGATGGGGCATTGGTTGGTGACCATGAGCAACACCCGATCAGGATATCGGTGCACCAAATGTGGCACGGGGCTATCCGTATCTTCCTCAAGTGGGTCATCCTTGGCATCGATGTCATCTAATTCAATGCCCTCGGGCACGACCTGTTTCCAAATCGCATCGCCCTTTTCTTTTATCGTTGCCAGGACGGCCGGCGTAATTCGCATAGGGTAGGGGCCCACCACGTCAGCCACTTCTTTTTCGTCCACGCCCAAATACTTGGCTAAGTCCTTAGGTTTGGTGATGCTTCGGGCCAGAACTTTTTTCCAATCCTCCATAACTTAGTCGCTCCTTTCATCTGGCGAACTGAGGGGTGGGTTGGAGGCTGCTCCAGACTCGTGTCCATTCGGAGTATAGCGGTCAAGATATTGTACGATTTCGGCAGTCTCTGTTAACACGGTCTCTCCATCAACCAAAACCGGCACATAATATTGTCCGGACGCTTCATACACTGACTTTCGAAATGGACGCACGTCGGACACGATTTCATCTTCGTACGTGATACCCTCCGCGGCCAGCTTTTGCCGAACTTCTTCACATTCTGGGCACCATTCTGTGTGATAAAGTTTCATGGTTTTTTGAAAGGGTCGAATGCGCCTTTTGTCTTACTGTACCAGTCTCATTCCTCTTCTGTCTGTTACAACGATTGCCTCTCTACTCCTGACTGTTGACTCCACAAGGGATCATGACCGCATCCCGCATTCCATGAATAACTTTCTTATCTTTAGGACAAATCGTAGCCAGGACCCCACCTAATTCGGCCTGCCCATCCACCACAAAATAATAGGGTGACAACCGCACCCGCCCTTCCATCGTGGTGATCACCCCCGACGCGTCATCATAATATTCAACCACAACCAGCTTCCCTTTGTGAAATGCTTGAAGAATCGACGGGACCGTGTGAAAGGTATCCAGAGCCTGAGCGAGGGTCTTTTTCCATTCTTCCTGGGACATATCATGGCCAATCGACACCCCACGGCTGCCCCAGGCCAATTCCGAAAAACCAGACACTTTTATGACATACTGCCGTTCTTTTTGCGTGGCGTCTCCCAACCAATCCCAGTTCGACACGGCATGATTCCGATTCCGTAACCCAGGAATGACGGCAGTAGGGGGCAAAGGCCGGGGGTCCAAAACCCAGGTCGGGGGAATAATCGCCTGCAAACAGGCCATCGTTTCCGATGAAAGTGTTTTTTCCCAAAAGGGTTCCAATATAGGATGGTGGATCAAGGCCAACGCCAATTTTTCCTCCATCCAGGGCTTATACGGAGGCGTCACGACAACTCGGCCTTTTTTCGCGCTGTAGAGGATTAATTCTCCCTTGGGAATATTCTTGAGATCAAACAATTCGAAAAACCGGTAGATCAAGGACACGGGATGGTCTGCATCCTTCTGCTCAACGAACAGCCCTTCTTCGGTAAATCGGATATCGCGAGGATGGACGCAATAGGCTTCCCAACCCTCCTGGGACAGTTGGGCGGCCACCCACTGCATTTCTGCTCGATACGCATCTGCTTCATCGGAGACCACAATGGCCAAGGTATGGGGCTGCCCCTTGAGTACGCCTTTCAACATGCGGGAGAAATTCTTGATGAGGCCATCTGAGCTCGGCCACACCGACATGCCCTGTTGCGCATACATTCGACTCAGGCTTCCGGTTAAGCCAATTCCACCCGGCACCGAGTCGAGTTCCGTCAACGCCATACCCGAATCCGTCGGAATCAGATCAGGGCGTATCACCCCGGGCACATGATTCTTGAAACGATTCATCCGGGCGAAATCCAGCAGATCGTCTGGTTTCCCAATATCAAGATAGGTATGGACCCATTGAGGTTGCGTGCCCTTCAAACTCTCTAGATATAACCGATTGATGGCTTGATAAAACGCCAGAAGATGCTGGCCCAGATCTTCGAGAAATGTGGCTTGTTGAGTGGAAAGGACAAAAGGATGGCAGCCAATTCGCCAGGAATCTTCTTTCCCATCCACAAACAGCCCATCATTGATAAGATGCGTTCGAAAACCTTGGTGGGGATGAGGCGTCATGAGACCATGTTCTTTGCTGATGACCTAAGTGACACTGGTTTCCTGCGTGAAAAGGCAAATTCTGAGACACCCACAGATGGCGATCGTAAGGGACCGCTCACACTGATGTCCTTGGGCTTGAGAAGAGGAGAAATAGTGGCGTGAGGTACCGAGGCACCCCAACTGGAAGAGGTCACAGACAAACAGGTGCCCTAGGTCCTTGTCGATGCATAGAATGGTCCGAATGGTAGCATGCCCTGGTAAATCCAGACAAGGTGAATTTCGTACGACCTAGGCGCTGTCCTCTCTATCGCAGTACCACCAGTATCCCGTATAAGTTAAGGATAGCGTTCAGAGAACGTATTTGATTCCTGATGCTCGACCTACGCTATTCGATGGACTTTTTCTGAATATCTCAGAAGGCTTACCATGGTTCTTCCGTCACGCATTATGTAAAACAACCCCGCACCCTTCATGTCTCTCATCCTCCATCCCTTACAAATTAAGGATCAATTCCGGGCACATCAGTGCATGATGTCCACCGCGTTGGGCGGCCAGACCCCTCTCGCGACTTGGGCGTTCCCTCCCCATTACATGTGGAAAGACGTGTTGAAATATTCCTGGACCGAAGTGGATGGCTGGTGGTGTCTCTTTGCCGAATATGCGGACGGTCTGTTTATGCCACTGCCTCCCCTGGGGCCGAGTCCAGGAGTGGGCTCTCCATCTTCAGGTTCCTTACAAGATGTCCTGGCTCATGTCATGACGATGATGGAGGCCAGAAATAAAGGATCCCAGGTCACCAGGATTGAAAACATTCCCGCGGAACTTCAAGAGGCCATCCGGCCTTGGGGCTATTCGCTCACACAGAACGATTCGCACTACCTCTACCAGACCGCGGATGTAGTCCAGATGAAAGCAAATGCCTACAAGTCCCCACGTGCAGCCTATAATCGGTTTATTCGCGCACATCGCCTACGCATGGCCCCGTATCGGATTATGGACCGCGATGGGTGTCTGGCGTTGTTTGATCGGTGGGTGCACCAAACAGAAGAAATTGCCGTTCCCCAAGTTGGGCCCCATGGACATATCACTCGAGTCATGTTGCGAGAGGCCAGCAGTGCCCATCGCGTGGTGCTCCAAGAATATCGCGAACTTGGTTTGACGGGTCACGTCGTCTGGGTGGATGGCTCGATTAAAGCCTATGGCTTTGGCTATCCACGATCTCGCGAGGTCTTTTGCCTTTTATTAGAAGTGGCAGATCGGTCTATCCCTGGATTGGCCCCCTATCTCTTCAGAGAATTCTGCCGCACTATTCAACAGTATCCGTTCATTAATACAATGAGTGATTCAGGGCTCCCAAGTGTGGCCCGCGCCAAACATGCCTACCGCCCCACTCAACTCGTCTCGAACTTTATTGCCCAACCAGTGCGATGAGAGGGAGGAAAACCAACATGCCTCGCAACCCCACCAGAGTTGTCCTCTCTTTGATCACCCCCGTATAATGATGGCAGTGCTCATTCTCGCCATTCACCATGATATTTTTTGAATAGGATTGCCAATGAAGGGTCAGGAATACGGTATTGAACAATTCCGGGTGGCGGAGGAGCCGTTTTACCAGGAAGTGAACGGGGAAATCGGTCTGTTTACCGTCGGAGCGAAGAATAAAATTCCGGTGATGCTCAAAGGGCCCACCGGTTGCGGGAAAACCCGATTCGTGCAGTATATGGCCCATAGACTCAATCGTCCGCTAATCACAGTCGCCTGTCATGAAGACCTCACCGCCTCGGACTTGATCGGTCGCTATTTGCTAAAAGGCGACGAAACAGTGTGGGTGGACGGGCCACTGACATTGGGCGTCAAACATGGCGCCATTGTGTATCTGGATGAAGTCGTGGAGGCTCGCAAGGACACGACGGTGTTGATTCATCCCTTAAGCGATGATCGCCGTTTTTTGCCGATTGAGAAAAAAGGCCAGGTCATTCAGGCCGTGGATGATTTTCTGTTGGTCATTTCATATAACCCGGGATATCAGTCGGTTCTCAAAGAGTTGAAACAAAGTACGAAACAGCGATTCATGGCCATTGAGTTTGGCTATCCCCCCAAGGACACCGAAATTCACATCGTCGAGCATGAAGCCAAGATTTCGAGAGAGATGGCTACCCGCCTCGTGAAACTCGGAGAGAAAGTTCGGAACCTCCGCAGCCACGGACTAGAAGAAGGCGTCAGCACCCGACTCCTCATCTATGCCGGAACATTAATTCAGCAAGGCGTGACGCCAGATCGTGCCTGCGATGCTACCATTACCAGACCCATTACCGACGACACTGACATGCAACGGAGTATTCAGGAATTGATTAAAGCTATTTTCTAAGCCCGGTTGCCCAACTAAGAGAGGTTATCCATGATACGTTTCTTTCTCTTCTTCGCCGCATCAAGTGTCTTCCTGTTTTCCGGGTGCAGCAGTCTGATGCATCCCAAAGCAGGAGATTTTTATACCCAAGCCAAAGGTGAGACTGGGAAGCAGACGGCTCTCGCATTGCTGACCATGATGGAAACCAGCGCGCAACAAGCCAAAACCGAGCTGGGTGAATCGCCAGGAATCGACAATTTACATAATCAATTTCATGCTCTTCACAAAACCTTCTGCGAATTTACTGAACAACAATCTGCTACCACCGCGTTTGAACAAGCCTACACGCTCAACAAAGCACTCAAAACTGTCTTTCATCGGCTATGGAAATTTAAGGATGACACTGCCCTTCGTGTGGTGCACGTAGATCTCTTCCTTGCGCGAATATACGAACTCCGATCGACCATTCAAACCATCCCAGATTAATCGTTTTCTACGTACCTCCTTTATTCTTCCTCAAATCTTACCGATACTGCATTGAAGGCTTGTATAAGCCTTGACCGAATTCTTGATCGGCCATTTCACTTAAAAAGTAGGGGAAGAGGACGCAACCAGTGAAGCCAAAATTCTCAACTGATAAAATGTATCAATTACTCCGGGACGGGAAAATTACCGAATTCAATGCCAGGTTCGAGGGAGGGGAAAAGCCTGAATTCGCGAATTGCGATTTTCGGAGCGTGGATCTTCGTGGAATGGAGATTACGGCAGTAGATTTTAGCGGAAGTTATTTTCGGCAGGCTGACCTTCGTGGACTTGACCTCTCCCAATGCAATTTAGAAGGGGCCAGCATTCATGGCGCCCAGATTTCCGGCGTCCTCTTTCCCAAAGAATTGAGTGCTCAGGAAATTCTCCTCTCTCATCAGCAGGGCACTCGGATGCGATACGGAATCTAAGCATTCCTTGCCCTACCAATTGTTCGTTCCTGGCTGACCCCCATTTCTCCTTGCACTTTCATTGACAGTCTTTGCCGGTCTACTTACACTGCATTTCGTCAAGCCATCCGAGAAATCTCCATGACCTATCCGCATAATATTATCGCGATCGTGTATGACTTCGATCATACGCTAAGTCCGCATTACATGCAGGATCATACGATTCTCCGGCATGCCGGAATTGATCCCAAAGAATTTTGGCCGAGCTGCACCGCCCTCATTAATGAAAAGGGTTACGATCAAGAACTGGCCTATATGAAGCGCATGTTGGAAATCGAGGCCATCCGATCCTTGTCCAATCAAGATTTAAAACAGATGGGTGGCGACCTGACCTTTTTCCCTGGTGTTCCGGACTGCTTCGAAGAACTCAATGCCTTGTTCAGTCCACAGGAATATGAAGAACTGGGCATTCGACTGGAGCATTATGTGGTGAGTTCAGGCCTGAAAGCCATTTTGGATGGAAGCCACATTGCGAAGTATGTGAAAGCTATTTTTGGCTGTGAATTTGACGAAGATGACGGGCATATTAGTTTTCCCAAGCGGACGATCAGCCACACTCAGAAAACCCAATTCCTCTTCCGCGTCAATAAAGGGTTGTTAAATATGGACCAGGACGTGAACGACCATATGCCCGAAGAGGCTCGCCGTGTCCCGTTTCGGCATATGATTTATGTGGGCGATGGGCCGACCGATGTTCCCTGTTTTACCCTCATGAAGAAAAACGGCGGGTTTGCCGTCGCAGTCTATAACGCTGCGGATCATTCACGTCGGTCATTTGAAAAATGTTATCAACTGGCCCATCATGCCGACCGTGTGCATTTCATGGCGCCTGCAGATTATCGCGCAGGCAGCCATTTGAGACTCATCCTTGAGCAACACATCAAAGAAATTGCCAATGGCGTGCTGGAAGAACGCCGCCAAGGAGCCGAAAAAAGTCGCGTTCCCGCACCAACCCCCTAGGTTCGTCTCCTCCAACACATTACATCCCCGTCGCCGACACAGCTATTCCCACGCATTGCACAACACTTTTCCGGTCAAGTAAGGTAGAGGTCATGGCATTATTCCCCATCGCCTTCTTTTCAGGAGGTGCCTCATGCGTGATCTAAACACTCCACGTCCTCTTAAATGGATTTGGTCGATACTCCTTGTTGGTCTACTCAGTAGCATCTCTTGGGCAACCGACCCCTTTGGCAATACCACGCAGACTCCTAACAACAATGCTCCTAAAGAAATGGCCTTCGATCAGGTCAACTGGAACCGCCCTCAAGGTGTTTTTTCCTGGATAACCATGGCTCGTGGCTATGAAACCCCGTGGGAGTCCATCGGCCGGCCCGGTTGGATGACTATTGAAGATGCCTATGTGAAACCGGTTGATCCAGGGATCTCAGAATTTTCCGCCGACACCGACCTGTTTTATATCGTCTTTGAAGGACAACCCTTAGACGCTCCAGGGCAGTTTGCCGCCGCATGGTTTGACATGCCAGAAGGAAAAGCCGAAGCCATCACCCCCATTGGCAAAGACGTCATTGAACTGGAAATGAATCAACGATTTGGATACTTCGAAATATTTCCACCAAAGGGAGGCTGGAAGCCTGGCCTTTACCTCGTCAAAATCTACTACGGCTCACCCGGACAAGAACTCCACGGCGCCAACGTCATCGGCACCATGCAATTCACGATCAAATAAACCAACTGCGATTTCCCTTACGACCTTGGTAAGGTAAGCCACTACCTAGTTGGATTAGGCTCAGGAGCCGAGGAGAGAGGCTGAGAATTTGAGGGGCGTCGTGAGCGGAGGATTTCTTCCAGGGTAAGAAGTGCATCCCGACCAGAGTTGGTTTCAAAGCCTTTGGAAAGACTGGTGTCGGCGTAGGTGTGGCCCTGTTGTTGTGTGGCACTTTGGCTCAGACTGCCGGACCAGGGGCGGGGATCTTGTGAGCCATGTTTTCGGCCCCATGCTGCGAGACATGCTTTCGCGATGATCTTGTTGAGCGGGGCGGGGTTGTACAACATCTTTTTGATATTCCAGGGCGTGAGGCTCAGCGGATTGTAGCCATTCGAGAGATAGCCTTCTGACAACAGGCGTTCTTCGAGATCAGTATTGGGCTGGATTCCTAAGAAGAACATGAGGGGAAAGACCCGATCCTCTCCTAAAATCGAGGCCACCGTTTTATACGACTCGATGCTTTGCAGGAGGGTCTCCTCGGTTTCATCCGGAGAGTTGAGCGAGTAATTCAGAATCACCCTTCCCTTAAATCCGGCTTGCTTCAGATGCCGGCACCCATCATAGAGATGCTCTAGTTTAAAGCCCATATGAAGACTGTTGAGTACTTTTTGCGATCCTGCTGTGACCGCCACTTCCAAATCCCCCACGCCTGATTGCACCATCAGCTTGGCCATTGACTCGTTAATCAAAGAGGTCCGGATATAGCCGGACCATTCAATATCTAATTTCTGGGCAATGATTCTCTCAAGTATTTCGGTGCATTGCGGATACGCCTCTTTGCCAGTGATAAACTGCGCATCCGTAAACCAGAATCGCCGTGCACCCCATTGGTGGTAATACTGGGCGATATCCTGCACGACATTTTCCGCTGGACGGTACCGCACACGCTTACCTTCAATATAGGGATAAAGACAAAATGCACAGTCATACGGGCAGCCGCGTTTGCTTTGCACGCCAATACATTCGCCGATGTATTCTCGATATTGAGGGAAAATCGTCGTCAAATACGGAATGTCGACTGACAAGGAATCCAACAAAGCGGGAGTCGGTTTCGTCCCTTTGGTGACGCGCCCGTGTTCTCGAATGATAAATCGTTCCTCACTGAGCGACTCTCCATTTAACACTTTCAGAATGGCATCTTCTCCTTCGCCCAAAATACCCACGATGCCTTCAGGAAGTTTCTCTATCAGTTGATCCGCGAACGCCGTAAATGCCCCCCCCCCGATCATCATTCTGGTGGAAGGAAATTCTTTTTGAATCAACCAGGGATAGGAAAGATTGTGTCGGATATCTGTGTAATAGCGGTACAGATTGCGAAGTCCCTGAAAAGAGGCCACAACACGTTTGAACGGGTTGCTGGCGTAGTAGAAATTGAAGGCATGTTCAAGTGAAGCATCTCCTTCATGCGGGGAAAAAATTTGTATGTCCCGCCACGAAAAGCAGACCAACTCCGGTTGGAAGGCCTTGGTGGCTTCACGCAGTTTGGCTTGACGTTGGTTGGGAGGAAAGAGAGAGAGATCTAGGATTTGCTGGCGAACATCGGGGCGACGCCGATGGATAAAATCGGCCAGGTAGGTGATCCCGGTCGGATACACTTTTTTGCACGGCAGAAAGACATAGAGGACTGAATTCATGGCGTTATTTCACCGCGACATGAATCGCGACGATACCACCCGTTAAATTATCGTAGTTCACCGTCCCAAAGCCCGCATCTTTCAACATTTCGCACAACCGTTCTTGAGCGGGAAAATTCCGAATCGAGGCTGGTAAATATTCATACACCCCCGTGCCATCTCTGGCCACGACGGTGCCGATCCAAGGCAGAAGATGAAACGAATACCAATCATAGAGTTTTCGAAAGCCAGCCGAGACCGGTCGAGAAAATTCCAAACAGACAAACCTCCCACCGGGTTTCAGCACACGGTTGATTTCATTGAGGGCTTGCGGAAGATCGCCCACATTGCGAATACAAAAACCCGCCGTTACCGTCTCAAAGGAATTGTCGGGGAAGGTCAGATGCTCCGCATTCATCTGTAGGCAGGCAATGCGGCTCGCCAACTTTTGCGATCGAACCTTGTTTTGCCCCACCCGCAACATGGCCACATTTAAATCAGCGGCGATGATTTTCGATGAAAACTGGAGATGGCGATCTAATAAAATAGCCAGGTCGCAAGTACCCGCACCCAAATCTAAAGCCTGGGTATTCGGATGTGTTGGAATATGCCCGATGGCCTTGCGCTTCCACGAATGGTGCAGGCCAAAACTGAGGAGGGAATTGTTCAGGTCATAAAATTTGGCGATTGCCGTAAACATCCGTTGAACGGCCTGCTCGCGCGCTGGGCCGGTCCACGTTGAGGCCGCTTTACCTGGGATTTGAGAGTTTTCCATGGTAGGAACCATCCACAGGAGGTAGCACCCGTTCTCGCGCTTTGTCAAGAAAAATGGATAGTCCAATGAAGACCAACAGAAGCAGGGAGTAGACGGCCGCCTATATAAACAAGGTGGTTTCGGCGCCGGCACAGGCAGCGAGGATGGCAGGGAGACCCATCACTTCGTCGACGCCGTCCGTCACCGCTTGGGCATCGACCCCCATGTATTCCAGACCAGCGCTACAGGCGACGAGCTTGAACTGCCCTACTTGTTTAGCCTCGTGGAACATGTCTGTAATCAATGGGACCTTCCGTTCGCGAATCAATCGGGCCACTTCCGAAGCCTGGGCCGCATATTCTGGCGGGAAATCTAAATCGTTCAATCGCCCTTCGGCTAATTTCTTGATGGTCCAAAAGAGTAAGACGACCATCACATCTTTGCCCATGGCGGAAGCCGTCAGTCCCAGAGTGGCCACTTGGTGCAGTTTATCGTAGGTCGCATTGTGAGCGTAAATCACAAACCGCGCTTTCGTCTTCTTATCGCTCAAGGGTTCGGTCCTCACAAACGTGATGGCTCCAACGTTCGCATTGGAATAACTCCAACCGGTTCAGAACTTACTCGACGGCAGGACTTACCGCCTCACTGGACGAATGAGCGCGGGTGGTTTTCGCCGGAGGAGCGTCCAATCTTCTTCTTCATACAACAAACAACATTTGAGACGGCCGCAGACGCCAATGCGATGGCTATCCAAGTTGTTCATCGGGCCGTCCCCACGACCGCGTGGGTACACCGGTTTGAAATCCGTTAAAAAACTTGAGCAACACAACACCAACCCGCAAGTATCGACGCCACTGAGGCGCCCGGCTTCCTCGCGCGTAGAAATTTGCCGCATTTCGATTCGGCAGCCAAACCGACGCGCGAGATCCTTGACCAATTGCCGAAAATCAATCCGTTCATCAGCGGTGTAGGTAAAGGTCAAGGATCGCCGCAAAAACGAGCCAAAGACTTCGACCAATTTCATCTCCAGGCCTAAGGTTGCAATGAGCTCCAGGCAATAGTCATGACCTTCTTGTGCCAACCGCTGTTGACGGACCACCCCACGTTCGTCTTCTTCATTTGCTTTACGAATAATTGTCCGCATAGCCCGCATCGGTGGGCTAAAGGGCAAATGCTGGGGAGGGAGATAGACCTTACCAAACGTGTGATCGGTCTCTAAGTCCAACAAGACCCAATCACCAATCTTGATCGAAGGATCCTCGGTGCGCGTTTTCTTCACCTCTCCGAGATCCCGCACTTTCACACCGACCACGATCACCTGGTCAGGATATGTTTCGTCCTCTTCAATATCGGGTGCCATCACACATGCTCCCAGGATAAATAGTTCTAGGTCCGTTCATAAGCCGCCATCATACCGGACTTCAGTCAGCAGGCCAAGATAGCAGAAACGGGGAAGGCAAAAGAACTCAAGGCCGAATTCGGCCCAAAGCTAATCAATCTACTGTGGGGGTCTTAAAAACGGCGGCGTCTCGTGATCTAATTGAAAGAGCGTCACCGGAGCCAATGGGTCGGCAAGGTGTCGAATGGTTGTGGCTCCTTGTGAGCCCGGTTGAAAGACATCAAACGCTTGGCCGTGGTGGTAGCGACAGCCAAATGGTTCCAAGTCCTGCTTGAGGGCCTCCGGTGGATCCCAATGGGCGGTGAGCAAGGCCGTGCGGGCGGGGTTGCGGGCACTAAACATGAACGACAAATGATCAGGGTACCAATCGGCGCCCCCCGTGGCGTAGGAGACAAATTGTTTGGCTTGCGCCGTTTGGCACAATTCTGACAGATAACCGTTGGTGAGATAGCCGTTTTCTCCCACATCCAGCCATTGCCCTGGATGCGAGAGACAAGCATAGGCGGCGTAGCTTCGGACTTCTTTGAGTTGTTGCTGTGAGGCAAACACCAATTGAATGGGCCCGTACTTCGTCACGAGTTTTTTCATGATTTGATTCTGAAGTGCAGAACGGCCATCGTTGGTGGGACCGCTATCGGCATGCACCAACACATTCCGCCCCCGATCGACAATGAGATAACAATTGCGCGGCAGTTCCACATCGCAGGGGTCTTCCCCATAGAACGGGACTGACACAATCTCGGCCTCGCCCACTCGCCAGGATTCCCCATGTGCCATTTCCTTAACTTGGGTAAACCCCAGTTCTCTGAGCAGCGACAGATAATCATAATGAAATGTTTTGCGATTGCGGCGGCTGGGCACAATAATCGGCACATCTTTTGGTACATGATAGAGGGTGCGAGGGTCGACATGGTCATCATGGTCATGCGTCAAGAAGATGGCCGATGGCCGAGGAAGCAAGTTGCTCCACAGGGAGGGCACGGGCGACTCGGCAAACCAGGGCATCAGCCAGGGATCGAACCAGACAAACTGTTCCTGGTGACGATACATCAGCGCGGCATGCCCGATATGGACGACATCTTGATCTCCGATGACCTGTCGCCAATGTTGTTCAAGCGAGGATTGTGGCGAGATCGCTAAACAATCATGATCCTGCAACAGTGTAAAGAGACGAAGGAGTTGCGATTCCAGATCTCGCCCGCTGGCTTGGGCCACGGTCTGAATTTCGCCCATGGTATGGCGCCCCGTCAGAAACCCTAAAAAATGCCCAACCTTCGGTCCAATGGGGCGCTCAAAGCCAAACGGAATGGCCTGGCGCGCCACCGCGTTGAAAATGCGCATTCCTCCATAGGTCATCGCATCTGACGCCGAAGGATTTTTGGGATAATTCCAATGAAACGTGCCATCCGGCTTCCGGCCACATTGAATATGTTGCTGTAGCGCCGGGCGAGAGGCCACCACTTCGGCATAGGCATCTTCCAAGCGGCGGACGGTCTGAGGATCCTCAATAGACGTGCGTTTAGCCATAATATCGCTAATGGCGGTTTCAATCCCGCTCATCATGATTTCATGCACTTGATGCAGACTTCGCACCACACCCGGATCAACTCCCCCTAAAAAAGGGAAGGGGCCAGGTGGTTCGGCACTTTCCAACTGCGCCCACACCCAGGGGTTCAGCCCCACAAAGAGGTTGGCGTCAATAGTATTCCAGGGATTCATGTTCGTGAGGCGTCAGGAGTAAGGGGTAAGGCGAGAAGATAAACGGACCTGGCTCCGAAGATCCAAAATACTTTTCTTTTTTCAAAACTTTTCACTTTTTACTACTCACTCCTTACTTCTTTCAAAGTTGGACCGACGGTTCAAACAATACTTGAATGGTGTTGGAATCAGGATCGGCCAAATAAAAAGAGAAGCTGCCGTCCCGATGCTGCTTGGGTGGTTGGACAATTGGCACGCCTTGCGCCAAAACTTCCTGAAACAAGGCAGTGACGCTTTCTGGCGAATCCATCAAAAACCCCAAATGATCCAGAGGATGATGGGGAGATGGCGCAAATTTCTCAAACTCTTCAGCGGGAACTTGGTGGAGGGCAAGATTATCCACCCCGGTACTCAAATACACATTGTCGGGATCAGGGTGCCACACCACTTTCATATCAAAAAGCCGCTCATAAAAGGCCTGAGAGACCTGGACATCACGCACCCGGAGCGCTAAATGTCGCAACCCTCTCGTTTTTCTTGTCTTTTCCATCAGACAGATAGCCTTGCGTACCTATTCGCCCAAGCCTTCACGTTCTTTCGTCCCACTTTTCCCATCTTACTTCTCCATTGTCGAACGTTTCGCATCATACCCAGGACCTCTAGAGGGAGCAAGTTCAAGATCGCCGCAAGATTATGGTATTTTGTGGAGAAGTGATCGTACCTATTTTCGTTAAGGCCATGAAGGGGGAGTCAGCAATGTCACCATTCGCATTCACGCAAAAAGTTCGGCCCATCACGCTGGGACTTCTATTTATCATGTTCGCGCTGAACGCCAATGGGATAGCCGGAGCGGTTGAGACGTTGGCACCAACGCTCATCGGGAAAGACGGTGCCACGATGGCCTTGATCCCGGAAGGCCCTTTTCCGATGGGCGTCCCTAAAGCGGCAAGGGATGGTGGAGTTGATGAACGACCCAATCATGACGTGTTCGTGGACAGTTTTTATATGGATATCTATGAAGTCACGAACGGACATTACCTGCAATTCGTGACCGAAACCGGTCACCGTGTCCCTGAGCATCCCACGGATCCCAACAAAGGAATATGGAAAGGGAATATGATGCCGGAATCGATCACTGACCTGCCGGTTATTAATGTGGACTGGCATGATGCCGAAGCCTATTGCCATTGGGCTGGCAAACGGCTCCCCACAGAAGCCGAGTGGGAAAAGGCGGCCAAGGGACCTAACGACTGGCGGTTCCCCTGGGGCGATGTCGAGCCGACCATGGAGCATGCCAATTTCAACCAAACCTGGCGGGGCGAAGCCACATTGGTTCAAGTCGGGATCTACGAGAAAGGCAAAAGTCCCTACGGCATCTATGATGTGGCGGGCAATGTCTGGGAATGGGTTGCCGATTGGTATGAAGCTGATTATTACCACAAAAGTCCGCTCCGAAATCCCCAAGGTCCGGAAACAGGCACGTACAAATCCCTTCGCAGCTCGGGCTGGCAGGGAGAGACGCCGCAAGTGCGCGTGTTTACTCGGATCAAAAGTCTGCCGAATGATCGAAATAATTCCACCGGATTTCGATGCGCGCAAGGTATCCCAACTTCGGTGACTCCCTAACCTCAGAATCTGTTTGTCCAACCCAACCCCATGAATCAAGAACCATCCCAAACCGGATTTCAAGGTCTCCGCGTCGGCGCACTGGAAAGCCGAATGGCTCCAGAGATGGAACGGTTGATCACTCGCCATGGCGGCGTCCCCGTTGTCGCCCCTTCCATGCAAGAGGTTCCTCTTTCTGAGCACCCGCAAGCCCTGGCTTTTGGCGAAAGGCTTCTTTCCGGGGACGTTGATGTGGTGGTGCTTTTGACCGGGGTCGGTTGCCGGACGTTATTCGATATTCTAGAGACCAGGTTTCCCCGTGAGGCCATCAAGGAAGCATTAGAGAACACCGTTCTTATCGTCCGCGGCCCAAAGCCTGCGGGAGTGGTGAAATCGCTTGGCCTGCATCCACAGATTCAAGTCCACGAACCAATACGTGGAGAGACATCCTCAATGCCTTGGATGTTTCTTATCCGGAAGGACTGACAGGAAAGCGGGTGGCCGTGCAGGAATATGGAGTTAGCAACCCGGAATTGTTAAGAGGCCTCAGGCAACTGGGCGCTCAGGTGACCCCCGTCCCGGTCTATCGATGGACGATGCCTGATGATCTACACCCACTCCAACAGCTTGTAGAACAGATAATGAACGAGGAAGTCCCTGTTCTGCTGATCACCAATGCGGTTCAGGTCGATCATATGATGAACGTGTTGGACGATCGTTTGATGATCAATCAATTGAAAACCGTGCTGGCTCATATGATGGTGGCGTCTATCGGAAAATTGGCCAGCGAACGGCTACGGCATCATGGATTTCCAGTAGATTTGGAACCCTCTCATCCCAAAATGGGCATTCTGGTCAAAGAAGCCTCTCAAGCCGTTCACACCATCCTGGCCACCAAACGTCAATCTTCTTAAACCTCTAGGTTGTCCTCTTTTTCGACGCCTGCCACCCGTCCCCTGGGCGGACGTCCTATCCATCGGCGGGCCTTGTTTGAGCGCAGCGAGTTGGTCCGCCTTCATCTATAACCCGCGTCCGTCCAATCTGATGAGTTCGGGTGGGGCGTTACTGGTTTTGGGTCCTTTTGCCGAAACAAAAGGACCTCGGCCGCCGGGACGAACCCCGGCAATTATCATAAATTCTAATCACTCCAGTTAGTGGAACGTGCTTGAAATTATGGGTCTTTTCGCAACGAACCAGTCTGAAGGTAATGGAAATGCCTATACCCAAATGAGAAGACCGGCAGATTCCAGTGCCCACAAAAAAATGAAAATCGGTCCAAAACCATCTGTTAAGCGGTCAGTTCTTGATAGAGAGCCCAACCCTCAGCCCACTCCCCAAGACCACTTGCCGAGTTGATGTGACCTGCAGGTCCAATGTTGACGAAACGACTACCCCACCCCACCGCGCAAGAACGTGCGAACCCAAGACTACCATACGGGTCGTTGGAACTGGCTACCACGATGCTTGGGAAACCAAACGATCGAAGGGGCACTGGAGAAAAACCAGTTGCTTCTGAGGGAAAGTCGGCTTCCTCTGGATTGGGTGGCGCCACCAACAAGGCCCCTTTGATCTTGAGGCTGGTACATGCCGCCCAATGGGCGACGCAGAGACACCCCAAGCTGTGGGCAACCAGAACGGGATGCTCCCCAATTTTCTCTACGGCTTGTTCAAGCACATTCACCCACTCGTCACAGACAGGATTATTCCAGTTTCGTTGCTGCACACGAACAAACTCAGAATTCATGGACTCCCAGAGCGTTTGCCAATGGTCCTGGTCAGAGTTGCCGATTCCCGGAATTATGACCGTAGGAACATTCACGATAACGATGCTTTCCGCATTTCTAATGAGGATTTTTAGAACGCTTCGGATGTTTGAACCGTGGCGTCATTGATAATTGACCTTTGAAGATTGCTTTTCACGGTCTAGCGAACATCATTTCTTCAAAGGGCTTTGGGTGACATCGGATTTTCTCCACATGAGATGGATGCGGGAAATAGTCGCCCTCGAAGCATTCACTGAAACACCACACTTGTGAAGGCACCAGGATCAGACCACAGATATTGGAAAAATTGTTGGAACAAAATAAGCCGTTTGGCTCACGAAATATCTCTAATCCTCTTTCCCTATGCCACCCTGTCCCCTCATCACCATAGAGCGCATCAGGCATTGTCTTGTCTGCAAAAGGAAAGTGAACCGATTGCATAACGAGCAAATTCGCCTGCGTATGGGATACAGGTCTGCTCAGGCTCTTGCGCGACTTCTTCACGAGCCGTTCGACGCTTTTACGAAAGACGGCTGAATCTATGGGTTCCATTAAACCACTCTCGGTCTCCATCAAAGAAATTACTCCAGGGAAAATGCCGGGTTCCTTGCTACGCTTTTCAATAAAGGAGAACCGTACCAGTGTCGTTCCGTTCTGTTCCCAAAGATACTGTGGCTCTTCCAAAAGGGTATCTAAGGTCGTCACAGGAGAAAATTGGTCAATAGATCGCTTCAGATAAGCAAAGAACAGGTTCAAATCCTGCGGCGCAAAATTGTCAGAGACCCAGAAGTTGATGAACCACGGCTTCCTTCGGCATGGCGGAGAGAGGCTTTTGACACTCCCGTTTGAAGCGGAGCTTTGTTAGTTCATTCGTGACATTGTGAAGGCGTTTCACTTCCATATCAAAACTAACGCCATGTATGAGAAAACGAAAATCTGGCGGGTTCCTGGTCTCTGGTGGTTCATATTGCAAGTTCTGCACATCGTGGTTACGGGGGAGCATCTGACAAATCCAGATTTCAAACCGAAAGTCTCGTGCTCTCTCAGGATCGGCCTGTGAACAAAATCTTTGTACAAGGTTGTCAAAACCAAATGCGTTGAGATCATTGAGGATATCGTTGAGAGTCTCGATGCGGTCTGGGTCTTCGACAATACCTGGATAGATTCTCAAATTTTTGAGGATATTAGGCCGAAAATCCATCATACATTCTACCTTGTGAAAAATATCTACCATTTTTCAGCATAACCCACTAATCCCAGCTCTTTGACCACCAACTTGATCGGCGCTACCACACAAAAGGGATGAGGCGCTTGGTTTGATGTCGATAGGTTTCATATTCAGGAAATCGTTCCATCAAGAGACTCTCTTCGTAACGCAGTTTGATTAAGAGGGTCACCAGTAGTCCTCCCCACAACGCCACCCGAAAAGGCAACGGGTGCTCAACCGTCCAGCCTAACGTAAACACCAACACACTGGTGTACATGGGATGTCGTACCCAACGATAGGGTCCGTGGACCACCAACCACCCATGCTGAGGAATTTCCGGGAAGGCCCGAAGGTTCCGAAGACCCATTGCTAAAAACGCCCACAATCCAATAACTCCTCCCAAGACCATCATTCCTTGCAGACTCCAATGCGTGGGCCAGAGTGGACCGGCAAACAGGATCAAAGCCATCAGGATAAATTGCGTGGCGACTAACACCAGGGAAAGCCACGAATGGGATGCGTCTTCCGGACTTTTGAATGAAGTCACGATTCAGCCTTCCTTATTAAGATCTTCTTGAAATCTTCCGACGACAATTGTGAGTGAGTACAATGAATCTATCAACTTCAAAAGTCCAGACTTCCCTTCTGACATGGACCGGCTCCACCATGACCACGCTGAACGGCAAACTGCAAACCTCGTTTCTCAAACCGATTCTTCCGGCGTTCTTTTTTTTGGCCGGCGTCACCTATGACTCTCTGACATTAACCCGCATTGACCGCCTGCTGGATAATCTCATCCTTTTGCTCTATCTCACAGTCCTGGGAGTTCTGGTCATACTGACAGGTCGATTCCAGCTCGGGCTGATCCCTTCCACATCTGACCATTCATCTTGGAACCCTCTTTCCCTGGTCCATCGAGCGCAACCGCATCTGGCCAAAGGTCTCCAGTTTTTATTGGGGGGACTCTTTAGTGCCTATGCCATCTTCTACTCGCAAAGTGCCTCGTTTTCTACCACCGCGATCTTTTTGGGAATCATTCTGGCCTTTCTCATTGGCAATGAATTTCTTCAATCCCGGTATTCGAGTCTCAAAATGCTGGTGAGTCTCTTTGCCCTGGTCACTCTCAGCTTTTTGACGTTTTTTTTACCCGTGCTGACGGGATGGATGAACAATGTCGTATTTGTCACCGGTGTCATCATCACCGGAGGCATTGTCTGGAAGATTGTTCGCCTCACACTTCAAGGCTTACCCAATGTATCCCTCCGCGCCGTCTTCACCATTAGTTTTCCGGCTTTCGGGTTAGTGATTCTTTGCACGGTTCTGTATTTTTTGAATTGGATTCCACCCATTCCTCTCTCGTTAACGTTTGGCGGGATCTACCATCAGATTGAAAAAAACCATGACGAATACCTCCTCACCTATGAAAAAGGTCCATGGTACGCGGTCTGGAAACAATCAAATGATCGGGTAGGAATTGATGCTCCCGTCTATTGTTTCTCGTCGGTGTTTGCACCCGTCACGCTTCAAACGACCATCTATCATCATTGGCAATGGCGACCGTTCGATGAACACGCATCCTTTATGACGACGGATCGCATTCCTATTTCGATAACAGGAGGACGTGAAAAAGGCTATCGATGGTATACGACGAAACACCGCGTCCAGACTGGAGAATGGCGCGTGAATGTTGAAACAGAAGATGGACGAATTCTTGGACGCATGACGTTTGTAGCTGAAGAGAATGTTTCTTCAGAACATATCATGACGACGATCACGCGTTAGGAAAATTTCGAAATGTCATCGAACAGAATCATGCATCATCGGTATTCAAAAAATGTTTTTGGACGAGGCTGAAATTTTCGTCGAGAACCCTGACAAAAAAAAATTAAAATATTTCTGGAAATACTGATACAAACGTTGTAGTATGTTTCAAATACCAAGATGCAGAACTACCAAAACACTTCCTTGCTGAAAAAAAAATCCTCCTCACGAGAACGCGTCAAAAAAAATTGTTCATCTTTCAAGTCGAACAACCGAATAACTCTAGCGTGACCTCATACATCATTCACAGGTTCCTGTTTTCACGTTCAACAACTCGCCAGCATCATCGGTGAGTCCTTACTGCGGCTTCACCGTCGCATCTATTTTGAAAGGGGGTGAGTGCATTGGCCACAAAGAAAAAAGCGCCAGCTAAGAAGAAAGCACCGGCTAAGAAAAAAGCGCCGGCTAAGAAAAAGGCTGCTGCCAAAAAGGCACCGGCTAAGAAAAAAGCGCCAGCTAAGAAGAAAGCTGCCACCAAAAAACGGTAGGTTCTTCAGTTGGGTTGTCAACACGCCGGATGGGGCTTGCTCCATCCGGCGTGTTGTTTTCAGGACAATTCTTCAAATCATCACCCCCCCCTCCCATTTGAACCCTCAAACGGCCCCTTTCTTCTCCCTTCATTCTCCAATCGAGTAGATCCCCTCTGTTTCCTACTTTCTCTTGACGTCACTTAGGTTATCCTGGAATGATCCAAAATTGGGTTGAAATGCTGAATAATCTCTTACCTGTTCTTGTTTGAGGGAAGGAACTGCTCATGCCACGGATGATTGTTGTTGTTTTGATGCTCTTTTCATTCTGCCATCTTGTATTGGGTTTCACCCCCCTGTCTGCCCGGGCTTCGGATGCGCCACCTGCCTCCTCTCCTCAGGCTGCTTCGGCCATGAAGCAAAAAGCCGAACAGGATTTGGCCATGCTTCGAAAGAATCCAGAAGACTTCCGTACACTGATCACCGGAGTCCAAATTTTCTTAGGCCGGTTTGGGTATGGGATTGGGCCGTTTACTGGAAAACTGGATGAGCCCACTAAACAGGCGTTGACCGCTTATCAAACAAAGACCGGGCTTGCGGTCACCGGGGACATCAACTTTGAAACGTTACAACGTTTAACGGAAGATGATCAGGTCTTGAATCGGATCGTCCCGTATCTTCCTCCGTTTCAGGCTCGCAATGAAGAATGGGAGAAATGGATCGATGTGAAAGGGAGTTGGATGTTAAAAGAGGGAAATACCGACGATGTGTTGCATACTTCTCGAATTACATGCATGCAAGAATTTCAGCGATGTATCGATTCCACGGCCTCGTTGGTGAATGGCAGCGCACCGCAACTGCAGGTCCATACCCATGTGTATGACGTGAAAGAATGGGATGACAACAAGATTGTCTCTCTCCCCTATGATGGCGAGGCCTGCGCGATTAGCATCCTTCGTATCTCAAAAAATCCACTCGTGGTGACCCGATTTGTATCACTCAAAAGCAGTCCGGGACCATGCGCCAAGGTGAAAGCCGAAGACCGCCAATATGTCTTGGATGATGGACCTACTATCTATCAAGCCCTGAAGGTACAAAAATCCAAAGCGATCCAACAAATCTTGCAGGTAGCCCAATAATCAAGAGAGAAGTGAAAAGTAAGGAGTAAGAAGAGGTAAGGCGTGGGAAATGGAGAAATGTGAAGAACATTCTTCTCTCGCTACCGATTTTTTGATTCCTCCACATGACATCAACGCGGGAATCCAGCATTCCCAGCTCTTGAAGGGAAAAGGCAGATGGATCCCCGATTAAAAATGTCGGGGATGACGGCATGGGGGAATGTGAAGCGGGAGGCGTTGGGAATACATTCTCCGAGTCTCTTTACGCTTTACGCCTCAGGTCTTCTCACGCTCCTAGCCTTTTCCGCGATATGCCCACGAGAAGTATAAGCCGGCGATGGCAATGGTAAACAGTTGAATGGTATGAAGGATCGGACTGCGCAGCGCTCCCTCTGACGGGGGCGAGAGAATAAAATGGAAGCCCAAGAATTCTGGGGTTTGGTCGAGTGGAGTTTGCCATGGGGGAAAGAGCACGGCCAGGATGAGTAACCCGACCATGATATAGAGAATCCGAAGATTCAGCGACTCTTGCTTGGGTTCAGCTTCAGATTTTCTATCGGCCCGGGTTCCACATTTCGGGCAAAACCGTCCGTTCAGTGCGAGTCCATAGCCGCAAGATGAACAGGGTTTCGTGTTACTCATGGTTCTATTTTCTTCTGTGGGAAGAAGTAAAAAGCGTACTGACGTAAGGCGTAAAGTGAATCGATTTTTTCTCCCTTCACGCCTTACCTTCTTCTCATTTTGCCGATATTCTCCTCATTCGTCCAGTTCATCCTTTAAGAAATATTTGACCAATTTCAACTTCATTTCTATAATTTCTTTAAGAAGATGACTTCCTCTTGTTTGACTGAGTGGCGTTACCCCTCTCACCATTTTGATTAGTTCCCTTCCCATGCATCACGTTGGTCAATGGGCCAATGCGGTGCCATCGTGTTCAATGATCCTACACTTATCAAAGGATATAACGTGACACCTTTATCGTTTCGCGTGATCTCTGTAATCGGCGCCGGAGCCTGGGGCACAGCCCTGGCTCATTTACTCGCCACAAAAGGGTTGAATATTAGACTGTGGGCCTATGAACCAGAAGTGGTGGAGAGCATCCAAACCCAACGCGAAAATACCTGGTATTTGCCTGACGTCGTCCTGCCCAATTCCATTCAAGCCATGAGCAGTCTCTCGGATTGCCTGCACCGTACCGACCTCATTGTCCTCGCCGTCCCTTCTCACACCATGGCCGACATGGTGTCCAAACTTCGTCCCCTTCTGAAAACCCCCCTGCCCATCACCATCGCCACCAAAGGCATTGAAGAAAGCACCTTGCAATTAATGAGTCAGGTCGTCGAGGGGCAATTGCCTGCCAAATGGCACTCCTGGCTCACGGTACTCTCCGGGCCGAGCTTCGCCGCCGAAGTCTGTCGATGGAAGCCGACGACTATCCTCTTAGCTGGGAAGGATTTCAATTTAGTCAATCGACTGCAACAGGTGTTTCTCACCCCGCAATTTCGGGTCTACGCCGGACGCGACATGGTTGGGGCTCAACTTGGCGGTGCCCTCAAGAATGTGATGGCCATTGCGGCAGGCATCGTGGACGGCTTGGAGTTGGGAGCCAATGCCCGCGCCGCGCTCATCACCAGGGGGTTGGCGGAAATGATTCGGTTGGGCCGAGAGATGGGAGCCGATACCTCAACTTTTTATGGTCTATCAGGCTTGGGCGATTTGGTTTTAACGAGCACGGGGACCCTCAGCCGCAATTACCAGGTCGGTCATCAACTAGCCAAAGGGATAGATCGGGAGACTCTGACTGCGAGCACTCGCACCATAGCCGAGGGCATCAACACCTCCCACGCCGCCATGGCCCTGGCCACACGGCACCATGTGGAAATGCCCATTGTTCAAGGGGTCTATCGTGTGCTCTTCGAAGGCAACAATCCGCGCCACATTGTGAGTGATCTGATGTCGCGAACAGCCAAAAGTGAAACCGAACGCACAGGATCGGACGGCATGCATACCTTTACCCCCTTTGGTCATTCATGAATCAGAAACTACTGACCCAGTTGCTTCAAGAGGTTCAGGCGGGATACATGTCGATCCCGAAAGCCCTTAGTCAACTTCGCACCCTTCCCTTTGAAGATTTGGGGTTTGCCGCAGTCGATCATCATCGAGCCCTCAGACAAGGCTTTCCCGAAGTCATCCTATGTGAAGGAAAAACTTCTGCGCAAATTCTGGCCATTGCCAAAAAACTCCTGAAATCCCATGGCCCGTTTCTCGCGACGCGAGTCGACCCCGCAATCTCCAAACGGCTGACTCGCTTGCATCGACATGCCGTCTATCATGAGATGGCCAACATCGTCGCGGTCGCCGATCCCACGAGGAAACTCGAAGGGCTCGTGGTCATTGTGACGGCGGGAACCTCAGATATTCCGGTCGCCGAAGAGGCCCGAATCACGGCGGAAGTGATGGGGAGCCGCGTGACCACCCTCTATGATGTCGGAGTGGCCGGCATCCATCGGTTACTGGATCGGCAGGCGATCCTGCACCAAGCCAGAGCAGTCATCGTGGTCGCCGGGATGGATGGTGTGTTGCCAAGTGTCGTGGGAGGACTGATTGATCGCCCGATTGTGGCGGTCCCCACCAGCCAGGGCTATGGCGCCAATTTTGGCGGACTGGCTCCGCTACTGACCATGCTGAATGCCTGTTCGTCTGGTATTGGGGTGGTGAATATCGATAATGGATTTGGGGCAGGTTGTCTGGCCCATCGCATCAATGCTGGAATGGGTGCTCCTCAGAAGGCAAAGAAGGTTCGGTAGGAACCGCATCGAGAGACAGCTCGGAAATGGGTTCTGAGGTTGGGTCCACCATAGGCGAAGGAGTGTCAGGTTCACCGGGAACAGGTTCTATGACATCCACTTCTTTCAACAACGGCTCTCCTGGCAACACCGGCACAAGGTCTTCTAGGGTTCCATTCATAGGTTCTTCAGCCAGTTCTCCCCCACTCGACCCCTCAAGACCCGGACCTTTCCCCTCCCCCACGACATCTTCCCCAGGAAGAGAAGCATTCTCCTCGGCGGGTACGCCGCCTTCTATCAAAGAAAGATCTTCCGCAGCCAATTCCTCCTGCTGAAGTGCTTCTATTTCTGCCGGCACCTCTGGCTCAGGTGGGAGAGGAGGCAGGACTTCACCGGCATAGGCTAAGGCCTCCAACGTGCCTTGAACCCGGTGAGACACAATCTTGGTTCGAGGACCGTACCCTTCATCTTCCATCACTTTGGCCTGGATCTCATAAAAATACGATCCATCCGCTACCAATTTTTCATACTGGTCTTTCCCATTCCACACTAATTCCACCGGGACCACACCTAACTGTCCCCCTTGAGTGGCTTCGGCTAAGGACAGCCGTTGACTCACAAAACTCATGGATCGACGGGTCGGCGACGTAATCAGTGCCGAGACTTCCAGAATTTTGCTGTCAATGCCGGATAACGGCACCTTCACCATCATGGAAAGCCTCAAGGGACTTTGCCCAATTATAAATGGATCAGGAGACGTTGCCACCTCTTCCACCTTCACCGGGGATTCAAACCGTTTTCTTGTCTTTGCCTCAGCCTGCTCGAAAAGAACAAGCGTTACAATCCCACCCAGACATATCACCATCAGCTTAGCCCAAAATACTCGAAACAACAGATACCTCTTTTCATGGGAATAATTCAAAACCATTCTTCTCTCATTGTGCCAAACAATTTCTCTTTACACCAATTAAATTTGCAATTGTTAACAGGTATTCCGTTCGGACTGATGTAGAGCTCAATCCCATAATTTGGAATTCGAAAAGCAGCGAAATGGCATTCAACTAAATTACCGCAAAATTTGGGCTACTTGATATAGGAACTGAGAGTATATTTATTGAAAACTTCTGGCCAATGCGGCTAAATCGACATTATTTGCTTTTTCTTCCAGATCATCAAGCAGTGACTGGTAATTACGTACATTAATCATTGACCCCCTAGCATTAAAGTAATCCAAGAATAAGGTATTAAAAGCAGCGCTATAATGCTTCAGATCCCTATAATTGCTAATGTCTGTTAGGAATTTTTCATTATTAAACCAGTAGACTTCTGCGTTTGAATGCGATTCAGTCTCTAGCACTATTTTCTCCACAAAATTTTTATACTGAGAATAACCATAAGGCTTTGCTTGTACAGTGATAGCAAAATAAAAAATAGAGTAAGGAGGAAAGAAGAAAATAAATCTGGTTTCTGGAAATCGCTTTATAAAAGGGATGATATTACGAGAAAACTCATTTGAATCAGAAAAGGTCTCCGTGATATTCGCGTCGTATATTCCTCCTGTCTGGATTATCCTGCTAGCTTCTTCAATGAGGTTAATTGCCCTTTTAATCTGATCGTGATTCTTATGATCAATCCAATTTTCAATCCCTCCAAATCTGCTGTTATTACCAGGATTCGATTGCCATTCAGTTAAATCTTCTACTTTTTCCCGAATCATAGATCTAGGGCAGCGACCAAACAAATAATATACCAACTCATAGTTGAACCATGAATGGCAGCTTAAATACGGAAAATATTTTCTATTCGTATAAATAGACAAATCATCAATGAAACTTTCATTGTACAGAAAAGACCATGAATCTATTGGAATTCCTTTGTTTAGTTGAACATGGGTAGCACCATCAAGACTTACAATTAGAGTTTTTACTTTTTTTTGGGAAAAAAAATGTTCCAGAATAACCTTTCGCTCTTTTAGAAGGGAACCGACCGGGGAAAGATTTTGAAATTTACCCCCTAATTTTTCATTCGCATCTTTCGCTTTGAAATTTTGAGCCATACTTGAACCAACTATCGCAGAATCAAAGTCAATTTTATTAACAATTGGTCCAGCTTGAAACCTCATCTCCTTTATAAAAAACTCATTTGGCGAAAGCTCAAACATTGAGATGTTTAGTGGATCTACAAGAAGTAAAAGGAATATATGACTAGAAAGAAGTAAAACAAATATACCTATTAATACCCACAGATATTGTTTACAGTTATTCATATTCAGAAGTTGAAATATAAGAATTCGGCTTCAGCACGTAAGTTAATAAAAACGTAATACAGAGCAATTGCTGAAACCAAGCCTGAAATAAGTGGTCTCCTAGCAATGATTGTTCGTTGAAGTGAAAGATTCGAATTAATAATTTGTTGAGTATTCGGAAACGTCAATGCTATCAAGAACAATAGAGCAATCCACTTTATACCTTCACCTAAGTCAGCGCTCGAACCACCAAACATCCCATTAAAGACGACTCCAAAACTTTTCAGTTGCCAGGCAAAAGCACCAACTTTAGACTCCAAGCCAGAAGGTAGAGAAACCCCATTAAAACCAAGCATGGCTAGCATAATATGATTTGCGCCACTGACTGTTTCTGCCCTGAAATACACCCAACCAATGACAATAGCTAACATAGTCAACACTCTATAAAAAGTTATCTCCACTTTGCCTATACCATCAGACCACTTAAGTATATCTCGCCTCAATTTCCGCCAAACATGGTTAATCACTAAATAGAATCCATGTAACATACCCCAAAAAACAAACGTCCAACCTGCGCCATGCCAAATACCTCCTAGAAACATGGTAAGGAATAGATTGACATAACGCCTCACCTCTCCCTTTCTGTCCCCCCCCAATGCAATATACAAGTAATCACGCAGAAAACGAGACAGAGTGATATGCCATCTACGCCAGAAGTCAATTATGCTTGTCGATTTATATGGTGAGTTAAAGTTAATGGGTAGCTTGATGCCAAACATAAAAGCAATGCCAATAGCCATATCTGAATAGCCAGAAAAGTCAAAATAGAGTTGGAGTGTGTAGGCAAGGGCACCACACCAAGAGTCAAAAAATGTTAACACTGCTGCTGCTTCAGCGGCATTAAATACTGGGGTAGCATAAATTGCCATTCCATCAGCAAAAATCACTTTTTTAAACAAGCCCACAATAAAAATGGCAAGCCCAATTGAAATATGTTCATGGTTAAGCTTGTAAATTCCTTTCTTAACAAACTGAGGTAACATCTCCTTATGATGAACGATTGGGCCTGCAATAAGTTGGGGAAAAAACGTCACAAACAAGCAATAATTTAAGAAATTGGATTCTTGCGTTTCCCCCCGATAGGCATCAACCAGAAATGAAATCTGTTGAAATGTAAAAAACGATATGGCCAATGGTAGTAGTATTTTTTCAAGATGAACGCTTGATTCTATCGCTAAATAAACTTGCTCTACCAAAAAATTTGCGTACTTATAATATCCCAATAATCCAAGATTAATCGTAATCCCCAGTATTAGTAGGACTTTTCGTTTTTTCTGTGTTTCTTCCTTTAACAGCATCCATCCAAAAGCAAAATTTAACAGTATTGAAAACAATATCAAAAGAAGATAAACAGGATTCCACCATCCATAGAAAAATAACGAGCATAAGACTAACCAAGAAACAGCTACGCGATCATTGCGTTTCCCTATTAGGAACCAGCCCACCAAAGTTATTGGTAGAAAAAGGAAAATGAATTCAAAGGAGTTAAATAACAAAGACGCACCTCAAAAAATTTTCACTTGCCTCATTTAAAGTCACACATCAACTTTTCTAAGTATAGCCATAAATAGATGAATCCGAATCATGGGTTGTTATTCCAGAGAAAAGGAGAAAAATGAAGGTCCTCAGAATTATATCTTCCCTTTATTTTGCCATTTGACGTCCCGAGTAGTGCCAGCCGACTGCAGTAACACGGCGGGGCACTGTTTGAGCACAACGAGTTTGGGCCGACGCCGGAGTCGGCGAACCGCACAGGGCACCCGAAGGGCCATGCCACGGCCAACATGGTTTTGGGTCATTTTTGCTTCACACAAAGGTCGCGCTCTTCGAGACGCGTCAAACAATAAGCTCGTCTCCTGGGACGAAGCTCGGAATAAAGATCCCCGTAGCAAGCCACAGGGAATTGTGAGTTAAATATTCCCAACGATTTTTCCGGATGGATGCCCGCCACAAACTGCGGGCATGACGATGTAGGGTCGAGACATTCACATTCATAGAATGTCGTGTGATCGCCTTACGACGTTTGGTATGATACGTTTTGACCTTGTGCATTTAGGTAATTATTAATGACCAGACATCTGCATATTGACCCATTTTCAGGAGTCAGCGGGGACATGTTTCTGGGTGCCCTCGTGGACACGGGTGTGCCTTTGCCCATTCTTGAAAAAGGGCTGAAAACCTTAGGCATTAAAGGTTATCGCCTTCGAGAACAGGAGGTGATTCGCAACAGCCTTCGAGCCACCAAGGTGGATGTGGACATACAAAAGGGGTTCACCAAACCGCTATCACTCGCTGCCATCAAAAAAACGTTAACGAATAGCCGTTTACCCGATTCTATCCGCAAGCAGGCGCTTCAGACGTTCCAGCTCATTGCTGAATCCGAAGGGACGGTCCATGGGAAATCTCCTGGTAAAGTACATTTTCATGAAGTGGGCGTAATCGATTCGCTCGTGGATATTGTCGGAACTCTGTTGGGCATTGCTCATCTGAATGTGACAACGGTGTCATGTTCACCGATTAACCTTGGAGCGGGCACAATTTCCACCGCTCATGGCCTGCTTCCCGTGCCGGGACCCGCCGTGACCCAGATGGCCAAGGGCATTTCGGTATTTTCCAACGGACCGGTTTTGGAACTCACCACCCCCACGGGCATGGCGTTAATCAGGACATTGTCTCAAAATTGTAAAACGCTTCCCCCCTTAACACCACACACGATAGGGTATGGCGCTGGCACGGCCGATCCGGAGGGTTGGCCGAATGTGCTTCGGCTCTTTCTGGGGCAAGAGGAATTGGACTCATCAATCACCTCAGAACGGATCGTCCAACTGGACACCAATATTGATGACATGAATCCCCAACTCTACGACCAGGTGATGACGCATCTTTTTGAGGCAGGGGCCTTGGATGTCACCCTGACTCCGACAATGATGAAACGCAATCGTCCCGGCACCATTGTCTCGGTGGTGGCATGGCCTAAAGATCTCCAAGCTTTAACGATAATCCTGTTGTCGGAAACATCCACGCTTGGCGTTCGTATTCAAGAGTTGGAGCGTGCGGTTGTGCCCCGTCGAATTCAATCCGTTCGACTACCTCATGGGTCGGTACGCGTAAAAATTGCGGATCTTGGGAAGGGTCAGGTCAAGATCACGCCGGAATATCGAGATTGTGTCGCGCTGGCCGAACGCACGAAGCAACCCGTTCAAACTATCATCGACCTGGCCCGACAAACATTTGTCCAGAGCAACAAGTCTCAAACAGCTTCTCGATCAAAGAAATCTCCCAAGAATCCTCGATAAAATCGTTCCGACATGGCTGCATCACCTCATCCGAAACCGATTCTTGCCATCACCATGGGTGATCCGGCTGGTATTGGGCCTGAAATCATCGTGAAGGCTTTGGAATTACCAAAGATCTGGCGGGCCTGTCGGCCATTGATCATTGGTAGTCGCCCGGTTCTCGAGCAGACCATTCAATCCCTCAAGACTTCTCTCCTGATCGCCTCGGTAGAGGGGCATGAGGAATCCTCTGCGAAGCATGCCTTCCGAAGAGGTCGTCTCCCGCTGTTCGACCCAATTTCTCAACCGGTGCGATCCATCAAACCGGGACACGTATCGGCCAAAGGCGGTGAGATGGCTGTGACGTGTATTCAATCTGCCGTGCGGTTAGCCCAAGCTGGTTGTGTGGCGGGAATTGTCACGGCGCCCATTAACAAAGAGGCGATGCACCTGGCCGGACATGTGTATCCCGGACATACGGAAATGTTGGCTGATCTCACCAAGACCAAAGAATCAGGCATGATGATTATGGGCGGGCCTTTAAAAATCGTCTTTACCACCACCCATTTACCGTTACGGGATGTCGCCAAGACCCTGACTGTTCCTAAGATCTTGAAAGCCATTCGTTTGGCCCACTTTGGCTTGAAACAATTGTTTGGCGTAAAAAAACCTCGAATTGCAGTAGCTGGATTCAATCCCCATGCTGGAGAAAATGGTCTCTTTGGTGATGAAGAAACGCGGCTCATTCTTCCCGCCATCAAACAGGCCAAGGCCCAAGGCATAACTTGTAGTGGCCCTCACCCTGCCGACACCATGTTTGCCAAAGCCCTCGCCGGAGCCTTTGATGGGATTGTCGCGCTCTATCATGACCAGGGATTGATTCCCTTAAAGACAGTGGCCTTTGGCCATTGCGTGAATATCACTGTGGGACTACCCATCCTTCGCACGTCCGTCGATCATGGCACAGCCTTTGATATTGCGGGCAAGGGAATTGCCGATCCAACCAGTTTAGTAGACGCAATTGAAATGGCTGCTCAGTTGGCTCCTAACTTTGTAAACCACCAGCAGCATACGACAAAAAGAATTTCGTGAGGGGGAAGGCGGAAAAGAGTTCTCCCTCCAAACGCCCTTCGCACCTGACGCTTTACGATCCACCTGCTCAACCGCTAACCATTATTTCATGCCTTCTCCCTCAAACCCGCGAAAATTTTCCTGCAAAGTTTTGCAAACCATTTATCGCAGCCAAGCCTTTGCCGATGACGTCTTTGATGCCGCAATCAAGGATGTCGTGCTTTCTAATCCAGATCGTGCGTTGGCCTTTGAATTGGTATATGGCGTGTTGCGACATGTCATCAACCTAGATTGGCGTTTGGATCAGATCTCCCGCAAACCCATGGCTCGGCTTCCCCTGAATGTGGCCATCATCCTACGTGTCGCAGCCTATCAATTGCTGTATCTGGACCGGGTTCCGGATTCTGCCGCCGTGAACGAGGCCGTGAAACTGATTCGGAAGCAGCCGGGACATGATTGGGGGGGACTGGTGAATGCCATCCTGCGCAATCTGATTCGCCAACCAGAACCACCACTTCCCGATATTCACATGGATCCGGTTCACGCTCTTTCGATTCGCTATTCTTGTCCCTCGTGGATGGTCCGACGATGGATGAAGGCCTTTGGAATTGATCAGGCTGAAGTACTGTGCCGGAAGACCTTGGAGATTCCCCCCATGACGCTGCGGACCAACACCCTGCGTTGTACACGCCAGGCCTTATTAGATCGTCTTAAGGCTGAAGGGATTTCTGCTAAGGAAACTCCCGTGAGCCCTTTAGGAGTGACACTCGACAAATGTGGCCACCCAGGGCACCTTTCTGTCATACAAGAAGGCTGGTGTTACATTGAAGATGAAGCCGCACAGCTTATTCCTCCTCTGCTTGACCCGCAACCCGGTGAACGCATTCTTGATGCGTGCGCGGCTCCGGGTGGAAAGACGACCCATCTTGCGCAATTGATGCAAAACCAGGGCACGATCATCGCGCTGGACCGTCAACGCGAACGGCTCACCCGCCTGACCGATAATTGCCAACGGTTAGGCATTGAGATCGTTCACACCCATGAACGTGATGTCGCCACTGATGAGCCAACAATCACGTCCACATCTCATGATTCCCGCTCTTTGGCGGCAGACGCTTTTACGGAACCGTTTGATCGCATTCTCGTTGATGCTCCCTGCTCAGGACTGGGCATCTTACGACGGCATCCTGAGGGAAAGATGCTGAAACAGTTCTCGACGATTGAACAATCCCGTCACATACAGCAACAAATACTGGATCACGTCTGCACCCTCTTGAGACCAGGGGGAATCTTGGTCTATAGTGCCTGCTCGATTGAACCGGAGGAGACCACAGAAGTCGTCTCCGCGTTTTGCCAGGAACATCCAGAATTTCAGCCAGAACCTGTCACACCTTGGATGGCCACCGCTGGGCTTTCGCTCGTAACTGACCATGGCCATTTGTGTACTGCGTTTCAGTCGTTTACCATGGATGGATTCTTTGCCTGTCGGTTGAAAAAATCTGACACACGATGACGACACCCTTAATTTCCCCTTCGATTCTTTCCGCTGACTTTGCCCGCTTGGCTGATGCTGTCCAGCAAGTCGAAGCGGCTGGCGCCGATTGGATTCATGTCGATGTGATGGACGGCCATTTTGTGCCGAATCTCACAGTTGGCCCCCCCATGGTGGAAGCGCTCCGCAAGGTGACCACACTGCCGCTAGACGTCCATCTAATGATGACCAATCCTGATGAGTTTATTCCGGAGTTTGTGAAGGCCGGCGCCGATATTTTGACCGTGCATGTGGAAACGTGCCCTCATCTCCATCGAACAATTCAATCTATTAAAGAACATGGCGTGAAAGCCGGGGTCAGCTTAAACCCTGCTACTTCTGCCACCACGTTAGAACACACTCTTGGCGATGTGGACCTGGTATTGGTGATGTCCGTCAATCCTGGATTTGGCGGCCAGAAATTCATCGATTCGACCTTGGATAAAATACGTCAGATTCGGGCCATGATTTCGGCTTCCAAGGGTTCGCCCTATCTGGAAGTCGATGGCGGGATTACGGTGAAGAATGTAACCTCCGTTCTGAAAGCCGGGGCGAATGTTCTGGTCGCCGGCTCGGCTATTTTCGGCAGCGACAATATGCCGGACACCATTCGACAACTGCGCACAGCCGGTCAGACGGTCATTGTCTAGTAAGCTTCATGAGTTCACCTAACCAGACCGATAGCCTCCATCCTCTGGAAATTCAGGTCCTCCGAGCTCTCGGGGCAGCCGCGACGGACTCCCTTAAGGATCCCGAACTGGTTCAAGCCACCACACTGGCGTCTTCCCAAATCAGCATGGCGGTGGGCTGGCTGCTGACGAAGCAATTGTTGCGGCTGGTCTCTGAAACCACGACCACCCATGTGGCCCTGACCGAGGTGGGGACGCAATTTCAACAGGCCGCTTCCCCACCCGAGTGGATTCTACAAACCGTTCACGCGGCTTCACAGGAAGGTCAAACCACCACGGTCAAAGACCTTCAAGCCACGGGACAATTTCAACCCTCCGAACTGAGCCGGGCTTTTGGCCAGTTAAAAAAAGAAGGCGTGCTGTCCTTAGGGGCAGGCGGCTCACTCCACATTACGGAACAGAAGAGTCCCTCCGTCGAGGCCTTACGATGGTTACTGAATGAGATTCACAAGAGAACCCGACCGTTAGATTCGTTTTCCAAGGATCAGCAAGCCTTGCTTCGCCAATACGCCGTGAAGCGAGGAAATACCCAAGAGCCCTTTCGTATCGATGACCATACCGAACGCGCGTATGCCCTCACCCCTGAGGGACGGCATCTGTTACCCCATTTGCGCGAAGACGCGGCAGAAGAAATTTCACAATTGACCCCTGAGCATTTAAAAGACGGGTCCTGGCGGAATTTTTCCTTTCGCAAATATTCCATCCATCTCCGTCCCCCACGATTAGCCGTGGGCCGACGCCATGCCTATCGCGAGTTTCTGGATACAGTGAAAACCAAATTGACGAGTATGGGATTTCAAGAAATGCGTGGCGAACTCGTGGAGACGGAGTTTTGGAATATGGATGCCCTCTTTATGCCCCAATTCCATCCCGCACGCGCCATCCATGATGTGTACTTTGTGAAAGAACCCACCCATGCCAAACGCATTCCCGAACCCTTTCTGAGTCAGGTGGCTGAGACCCATAAGAATGGGGGAAACGCGGGATCCAAAGGGTGGCAATATTCCTATGATCCTGAACGCGCCAAGCGCTTAGTCCTGCGTAGTCAAGGCACCGCAGTTTCGGCACGCACGTTGGCCACTAATCCACCGGTCCCGAGTAAATTTTTTTCCATTGCCCGGTGTTTTCGGTACGACGCGGTAGATGCCACTCATGCGACTGATTTCTTCCAAGTGGAAGGGATAGTTCTGGGCTCGGATATTAATTTTCGCACCTTGTTAGGGTTGCTTAAACTGTTCGCCACCGAAATGGCCCAAGCTAAAGAGATACGATTTCTTCCAGCCTATTTTCCCTTTACCGAACCGTCTGTGGAAATGCACGTGCGCCATCCTAAGCTTGGTTGGATGGAGCTAGGTGGAGCAGGGCTGTTTCGATCTGAAGTCACGGTGCCATTGGGCGTGACTGTACCGGTGATCGCTTGGGGACTAGGCTTGGATCGTATGGCCATGGTGGCCTTAGGAATTCAAGATATTCGTGACTTATTTACTTCAGACTTAGAAGCAGTGCGCAACATGCGCCGCCAATTTTAAGAATTCCATCATGCCCACGATATCCATTTTTCAACAAGATTTTTCCGAGCTGGTCGGGCAATCGGCTTCCATGTCAGACATCGAACAATGGATGCCATTAGTCAAAGGCGAAGTGAAAGATATTTCCACTGACACCGGCGAGGTGCGAGTTGAATTGCAGGATACGAATCGTCCGGACCTGTGGTGCGTAGAAGGCATTGCTCGGCAAATTCGCTCCGTGCTGACTGGCGGGCTTGAGCCATACCCCTTCTTTTCATCTCGCGGTCGCGCGAAACGGCGCATTCAGGTGATGCAAGGGATGGAGACTGTTCGCCCGTTTGTGGCGGCCTGCGCCTCACTTGGATATCCCATGACCCAAAAGGGCCTGGATCAATGTATTCAAACCCAAGAAAAGTTAGCAGATGCCTTTGGGAGGAAACGAGAGACGGTCTCTATCGGGCTGTATCGCCTGCCATCCATTGCCTTTCCCGTCACCTATGGTCTGGTGAAACCTGATGAAGTACGTTTTACGCCATTGGGGTTTGAGGAAAAAATGACGCCACATGAAGTCCTCACTCTTCATCCCAAAGGACTCGAGTATGGAGGCATCGTGGCTAATTGTGAACGACTCCCCCTACTCTGGGACGCCAACGGGCAAGTACTGTCTTTTCCACCCATCATCAATAGTCGGGAACTGGGGGAAGTACACATTGGCGATACGGATTTACTCGTGGAAGTGACAGGAACTGATTTATCGATGGTGATTCTGGCCTTGAATATTTTTGCCAGCAATCTTGCCGATCGTGGCGCGACGATCGAGCCCATCGACATGGTGTATCCGTATGAAACTGCCATGGGGGAAACTATTAAAACTCCGTGCGATATGGGAGATGCTCACCGGGTATCCTTAGATGCCATCGAACAAGCCTTGGGCATACCACTGGGCGCCGAGGCCATTCACACTGCTCTGACTTCCTATGGCTATCAAGTCAAAGCCACTCGACAAACATTGTCCGTCAAATTGCCTGCGTTCCGGAATGATCTGATGCATGTGATGGACGTGGCGGAAGATGTGGCGATCACACGCGGTTATGATTCTTTTTCTCCGATTATGCCGCAAACGTTTACTGTGGGAAGTTTATCCGAGCAGGAACAGACGAGTGACCGGCTTCGCGAATTATTGGTAGGGTTTGGATTTCAGGAAATGTTTTCCAACATCCTGGCCTCACGACAGGAATTTATCGAACGCATGCGCCTGAGTGATACCAAACACGAATCGCTGGTGGAAGTCGACAATGTCATGTCCCTGACCTATGCCTGCTTGCGGCCTTCTATTCTGCCCTGTCTTCTTCGGGTGGAAGCGTTATCCCCTCGCGTGTTTTATCCGCATCTGTTATTTGAAGTCGGGGAAGTGGCGCGAGTGGATGAGGAAGTGGATGTGGGGTCGCGTACCGTGTTGTCCCTGGCTGCGATTAGTGCCCATCCCGGTGCGAACTTTTCAGAAATGCATAGCTACCTGGATCTTTTGATGTATTACATGGCCTGGCCCTATGACTTAGAACCCGTGTCTCACCCATCATTTTTGGATGGTCGGGTTGGACAGATCCGTTGTCAGGGGCAGATGATTGGCTATATCGGGGAGTTTCACCCGGAAGTGCTAGAGGCCTGGCAAATTGCTATGCCGACTTCCGGGTTTGAATTTGAGATGACAACACCGAAAACTTAAGCGGCGGCCAGTTGTCCCTCACCTTTGGTCAGGGTGACGAGGTGCGCAAATCCTTGAGGGTCGTGAATGGCCATTTCCGAGAGCATTTTTCGGTTGATAAGCACGTTAACCTTTTTCAATCCATTAATGAACTGACTATACGTCACGCCATGCGACCGAACGGCAGCGTTGATTCGGATTACCCACAGTTGGCGGAAATTTCGTTTCCGCTGTTTCCGTCCCGTATAAGCGTAAGCTTGGCCTTTATCGACGGATTCTGTTGCGGTTCTGAATAATTTACTCTTCCCACCAAATTGCCCTTTGGCCAGTTTCAGTCGTTTCTTTCGTCGTTGCCGCGTTTGCGGTCCACCTTTGACTCTTGGCATAACCTCTCTCCTTCATTTCCTAAAAAAAATTACGTTCGTTCTGCCTGTCTTGCTAACCAAGCATTCTCCCCCACACCCCCCTATTTATAGGGAAGCAACCGAGAGAGCGCATATACGTCGACTTTGTCCACGACTGCAGATTTGCCTAATCGCGCTTTCACGCGTGGAGCTTTGCTCGTCAAGATATGACGGACTTTGGCTTTGCGGCGTATCCATTTTCCTGAGCCAGACCGTTTAAACCGTTTGCTGGCTCCCGAATGATTTTTTAATTTTAAGCCTGCCATGATCGTGTTCCTTTTTTGTGAATCCGTGATCGCTCGCCTGTGATTTCCCCCACGTTACTTACTTGGGAGACACCACCATATAGAGGTTTCTGCCTTCCATGCGGGGAGGACTTTCAATATTCCCTGCACCTTTTAATTCCTCAATAACCTTTTGAATCGCCTGGAAGCCAAGTTCTCGATTGGCCATTTCACGCCCGCGGAACATAACCGTAACTTTGGTCTTATTCCCATCTTCAAGGAAATCCCGGATTTGCCGGACCTTCGTCTCCATGTCGTGCTTGTCCGTGCGCGGACGGAATTTAACTTCCTTAACTTGAGTCGACTTTTGGTTAAGTCGCATCCGATGTTCTTTTTTACTCTGTTCATACTTAAATTTCCCATGGTCCATAATCCGACAAACCGGCGGTTCGGCGGTTGGCGCAACTTCGACCAAGTCATAACCCGCCTCCCTCGCTTGCCGGAGGGCCTCAGACGTTTTGAGGATCCCAAGTTGTTCGCCCTCAGCCCCGATGACTCGGACTTCCGGCACTTTAATGAGATGATTTATCCGTTGTTTAGGAATAGCCACACGCGTCATTCGAAGAGAAAAGACGAATTTTTCACGGCCTCGGGCGTCTCGTCCCGAATAAGCTGTAGAACATCATTCATAGACATGGTTCCCAGGTTTTTACCATTTCGCTGGCGGACTGACACCGTCTCGCTTTCTGCTTCCCGGTCGCCCACCACTAGCATCAGAGGCACCTTTGCCTTTTCCGACTCACGGATTTTAAGGCCAACCTTCTCATTTCGCAAGTCCAAGTTCACCCGACACCCTTGCTCCCGAAGATTTTGGGCAACTTTTTTGGCATAATCTTCATGTTTTTGGGATATTGGCAGGATCGCGACTTGGACTGGAGCCAGCCAGGTCGGGAAGGCCCCCCCATAATGTTCGAGAAGAATCCCAAAAAATCGTTCGATCGACCCCAATAAGGCCCGATGAATCATGATGGGCTGATGGGATTTCCCATCTTCCCCGATATAGGTTAGCCCAAACCGTTCTGGATTATTAAAATCGACTTGCACAGTGGAGCATTGCCAGGACCGCCCAAGGGCATCTTGAATTTTGACATCGATCTTCGGACCGTAAAAGACGCCTTCACCAGGATCTTCTTGATACGCATAGCCCCCATCTTTAAGCGCAGCGGCCAACGCCTGGGTGGCTTGGTCCCATTGTTCAAGAGAACCAACCGCCTTCTCAGGTCGGGTAGAAAGGTACATCTTGAATTCGCTGAAGCCGAATGTCCCTAACATAAAGGTGGTGAATTTCAGAACCTTTCGGACTTCCTCAGCGAGTTGATCTGGGCTACAGAAAATATGGGCATCATCTTGGGTAAAGCCTCGAACTCGCATGAGTCCATGAAGGACGCCCGACCGTTCATAACGATAGACCGTTCCCAATTCGCCATAGCGAACGGGGAGGTCGCGATAACTGCGCAAATGCGATTTATACACCATGATGTGAAACGGACAATTCATGGGCTTGAGCTGATATTCGCTCGACTCAACCGGCATGGAGGCAAACATATTTTCCCGGTAAAAGTCCAAATGCCCACTCGTCTTCCACAAATCTAAACGTGCCACATGCGGGGAATACACCATTTCATAGTTATTCGCCAGATGTTGGGCTCGCCAAAAATTTTCCACGAGCAACCGAATTTGCGATCCCTTGGGATGCCATAGAATCAACCCAGGGCCGGTTTCATCTTGAATACTGAACAAATCCAGTTCTTTGCCCAATTTTCGATGATCGCGCTTTTTAATTTCTTCAAGATTGTCCAAATGTTTTTTTAAGGCTTCTTCCGAAGGGAAGGAGGTGCCATAAATGCGCTGCAACATGGGATTGCGTTCATCACCACGCCAGTAAGCTCCCGCACTTGTTAGCAGCTTGAATGCTTTGATCTGCCCGGTAGAAGGCACATGGGGGCCACGGCAGAGGTCGACAAACTCCCCTTGCTTATACATGGAGATTTGCTCGTCCGGAATTCCTTCCAAAATTTCTACTTTGAATGGTTCGCCTTGTGATCGGTAAAAGTCGATAGCCTCGGGTTTAGACATTTCCAGACGCGTCACCGTCAAGTTGGAATCAATAATTGCTTTGGCCCGTTGTTCGATTTTTTCGAGATCTTCAGGGGTAAAGGGACGTTCAAACGCAAAATCGTAGAAAAACCCTTCTTCAATGGCTGGCCCGATAGTCATTTGGGCAGTGGGAAAACATTCTTTCACCGCTTGGGCCATAATATGCGTACTGCTATGACGATAAATCTCTTTCCCTTCCGACGAATCAAATCCCAACGGCTCTAGCGTCGCATCTTCGTTCAAGGTGGCCACTAAATCGCGTTCAAGGCCGTTCACCTTGACGGCGAACACCTCCCCTGAGCCTAACCCGCCTAGTTTGGCCAAGGCGTCTTTGGCGGACGTGCCTTTGGGAAAGGCTTGAGGGTCTTTACCAGGAATCGATAGCTGAATCGTGTCCATAATTCTATTGGCCTAAAGCCTTTGTTCTATCTGTATACATAGAAAAAGAGGGCTCCTTCATTCTTCCTCGACGCAAGAAAAGACACCTCTCCCTCAAAAAGGAAGCCGGATGCCTTTGTAATGTATTGGAAAATGGTAGGCGCGGGCGGTATTGAACCGCCGACCTCTACCGTGTCAAGGTAGCGCTCTCCCCCTGAGCTACGCGCCTATATTCTACTCGACTTATGCTAGTCTGCCAAGGAAGCCATGTCAAGAAATGCCTGATAAATAAAGGGAAAGGGAAAACTTACGTGGAAGAATCGGGAGCTGGCTACTTGCGTTTTCCCGGCGAGGTTTGTTTGGCCTGACTCACGGAGATGCCAAACTCCGTAATTTTTTTTCGCAAGGTATTACGATTCAACCCCAAGAGACGGGCTGCTTTAATTTGGTTGCCATGCGTTTCCCGCAAGGCTAGCTCGATAAGCGGCCGTTCAACCGCCCGCATCAAGGTGGGGTATAAGTTTTTCCCCGAGCCCACATTCATGGCACGGACAAAGTCACCGATCTTTTTTTCCACATAACTGGCTAGACTCACATCTTTGTGGTCCACAGACGGTTCATGAACCCCTGATGTCCCCATAATTTGGGGAATCTGGTTCAACATGCGCCAAGCAGGTAGGGGACCGGCATAGACGAACATTTTCGATAAATTTAAATGCCCATTGAGTTCGGAGAGATTGGGGAGAACCTCGGAACCCGGTTCATCCAAAATCAGGCCCGAGAAATCTTCGGACTCCATAGCGATTTCCAATGAGGAACAATCATCGACAACCTTGACTCTATCTTGAAGATCGCCATGTATCGCCCTGGACTTTAAATCAGGATCGTTGGTCAGGAGTGCAAATCGGAGTTGAGAAGCAGGAAGATCCATAATTGAGTGGTTGAGAAACAAAGAAAGGCGAGATTATGTCGAAACGACCGATATGTTTCAATTGAGAGAATTGCCTAGGTTGAGCTTCTCACTCTCCCAGTCCTAACAAAGGACACAACACCCGCAAGAGACACCAAATCACAATGCCGCCAATGACATCCAACAACAATCCGGCTTGTACCATGCGGAGAATCGGCACACGACCTGTGCCATATACAATGGCATTCGGCGGAGTGGACACCGGCAGAACAAACGCCAGACTCGCAGCCATGCAAGCAGCCACCACAGGCGGAACTGGAGAAAAATTTGCGGAATGAGAAATCGCAATGAGCACTGGCACCAGCATACTCGTCGCTGCGGTATTCGAAGCTAATTCCGTTAACACCAGGGCTGTGAGGATAGCGACACCCATTAAACTCCACACCGATTCAATCCCAAACAACCCGACCATGCCTCGGCCAATCGTATGGGCGAGTTCGGTCTCCACCATCAATTCGCCAAAGGCTATGCCTCCGCCAAACAATAAAATCGTGCCCCAATGAATATTGGCCGCCTGTTTCCAGGTGAGCGTGAACGTGCCTTGCCGAAGATCCAACGGCAAAAGAAATAACAGCCCCGACGCAAAAATGGGAACCAATTCTTTCGGAAGATGCACCCGGACCCATTGCACGAGTGCATCATTTGGCTCTAACCCAATGGACAACAAGGCCGGAAGCACCCACAAAAATACGGCCAAAAGAAACACGCCAAAGGTGTAAAATTCTCCACGCGCCCATGGCATTGAAGGAGCCGTCGTCATAGTAAATGAAGGATGGGCGGTAGATGTCAGGGAAGACGGCGCATACAACCAATACAGCACGAAAAACATGACCAGAAGCATGACACTGGCCACAGGCAAACCAATTAACATCCACTGATCAAAGGAAATCGTGATGTTCGCTTGCTCGGCAAGTAGCCCAATGCCGATTAAGTTAGGTGGCGTACCAATTAACGTCGCCACGCCGCCAATGCCTGCCCCATAGGCCAAACAGAGCAAAAATCCCGTTTCAAACTTGCCTAGATCTTTTCCGCTTTGTCGCAGTGCATTCAACACCCCCAACGCGATAGGGAGCATGACTGCTGTCGCGGCCGTATTGCTAATCCACATGGACATACCCGCCACCGCCAAACTCAGCGCCAGCATAATCCGAATAGGGTTGCGGCCTACCCAATTTCTGGAAAGAAGCCAATTGCCGAATCGTCGATCTAACCCATGCACGGTCAGGGCTTCGGAAATAAAAAAGCTCCCAATAAACAAAAAAATGATGGGATGGGAAAACGCCGCAAACACCGATTTCATCGACCCCAGGCCGGCCAACACGCAAAGGCCACAACCTAATAAAGCCGTAACCGGCAATGGGATGGGTTCCGTAATCCACATCACCACCACCCACGTCAAAATCGCCGCCAATGTCCGAGCTGAATCAGAGAGCGAATCAGGAAGAAACACAAACATCAGCCCCGCGAAAAGCGGACCAACCAATAAACCCATAAGATGTGGGGATGGGTGTGCGGAGGGTTGTTGTAGAGAGGAACTCATAGGGAGGTGACGCAGAAGGACTACCTGATAAGAATTTCTAGGAGGGTATTACCAACCCATAGAAAATGTAGCAAGCATGATACACGAAAATGAATTGCCCCCTCACATGGTTAGCCAATCACTGATAGTCCGCTGGCCTTGGCGGCAAGGGCCAAAGCCGTATCATGCGTTGCCATGACGAGATTCTCTTTTGCTTGCTCTTTCCACATTAATGCCGTGGCAAGATGAATAGCATCAAGGGTTCCTAAAGTGGTAGGCAGGGGCTGGGATGCTCGCGCAAGGACCGGGTGGGTCAGTTCAATGACTTCCAAGCCCTCAAGTAGGCGAAAAATTGCTTCCCGCCGAATCGCAATGGCCTCCTCACTTAAACTTTCCACCAGTCGTAGACGATCCAAGGTACGGAGACATTCAGCCTCAATTAAGGCCGAACTCATTCCCCGTTCAATCTTCTTCCATTCTTTGAGAGCATTCGATTGGCCAAAAAGCACACGTAGCAAAACGGAAGAATCAATATAGGCAATCACCGCTCGACCTGTCGCTCTTCGAGGAGGAAGGAAACAATGTCCTGGCGCAATCGAAGCGGTGGCGGTAGTGGAATGCGCCACAGCTTGGGATGCTGAGGAGGAGGAAATCGCACCTGTAACACCCCACCATGTTCTTCATAGGGAATCACCCGGGCGATGGGAGTATTCCGATCCATCACAGTTAGGGTATGTCCTCGCCGAACCTGGCGAAGGTGTTCACTTAGTCGGCTTTTGAAATCAGCAATGCGAACATTACTCATGACCATATTCTAGTCATATCTAGTCATAATTACAAGATTATGGCCATCTGTATCACAAAAAAGAGGAAAAGAAAGGAATGTACCTACTGAAGATATAAGGGTTACCGTTACCTATTGGGGCTCAACATAAGGATTGACCTTTGGGACGCCCACGGGGACGAAGGGTGCTTTCGAGGTTTAAGCGGCGGGTCATGCGTTGTACCCAAGATTCCTTGCCAAACGGACGGCCGCGTTGGACGCACTGACGAACAGCCTCCAACTCTTCCTCTGTTTGCAGCTCGTTCATCCGTTTCACCCATTGTCGCGGACGGGTGACCGGCCAATCAGTTAACCATTGGCTTTGTTTTTGTCCTTGGGTCCTGTGCCACAAACTTGACCATTGCCAAGCTTCGGCGCGTTTCACCAGCTTAGCCCGCAAAGCATTTCCTTCCACATACCGGCACACAGTCAGAAAATGTTCGTCGCTTTGGATAGGAAACGATTTAAAACGACCCTGGTACAAATGGCCACTTCCTACCGACTGGTGCTGGGCATGCCATCGCTGGGTGTGAGTCAAAGTCAACCAGGCCATAAAACGAGATAAATCCCCATCGTGTCGAGGCCAAAGGACCAGATGCCAATGATTGGGCATTGCCAAATAGGCTAAAATGCGCACCGGGAGTTGAATCTGCGCTTCCATGAGCACATTTTCCCAGGCTTGATAATCCTGAGGTGTCTCAAACATGATCTGTCGGCCATTGGCTCGATTAAGGACATGGTAGATAATGCCACCGGTTGCTGCACGTAATGGGCGTCCCATGCTAAAATCCTAGCGGGATTCGTATTGAGGGTCAAGAGAAAGGTACCTGCCACCATTTTTAAGAAAATTTATTCACGAACCGATTTAGCCAAACAAATCAAGATACATCAGCAAGCTGGGGAGTGCGTTGTTTTTACCAACGGCTGTTTTGATTTGCTTCATATCGGTCATACGCGTTATTTAGCAGAAGCCAAAGTCCTTGGGGATCGTCTGGTGGTCGGCATCAATAGCGATGACTCGGTTCGGCAATTGGCCAAGGGCACAGACCGCCCAATTGTCTCAGCTGACCAACGAGCCGAGGTGTTGGCGGCCTTAGCCTGCGTGGACTATGTGACGATTTTTGACGAGCCTGACCCATTGGCCCTTATTCAAGCCCTCCGCCCCAACATTCTGGTAAAAGGTGGGGATTGGTCCACTGACCGGATTGTGGGAAAAGAGTTTGTGGAAGCCCAGGGTGGATCCGTGCAAAACATTCCTCTTGTTCCAGATATTTCTACCACCGCGATTGTTCAAAGAATTCTCGCCAATTACCCAGTGAAGTAACCTCCTAGAGAGCTCATCGAAAACAGTTTCGTTGTACAATACCCTCATGAAATTCCCTTCGGTCGTTCAAGCTTTCAAGAATCAGTTGCGCGAGGTGAATCCGGCTATCCCGGAAAACCTGCCGCCGCCATGTCTGTTGAGCACACAACCGGCCTGCTTGGCACTGGCCATGACGCTATTCGCGCAATCTGAGAACAAGGGGTCAACCATCGAACCCCAGACTCGTCTTATCATTACTCCGACACAAGAAGAAGCCGAGCAGTTATATGAGGACTTGAAATTTTTTGCGGATTTTCTCGGGCTCGAGCACACAAACCTAGCCTTATTTCCCCCTTGGGCGAACATTCCCTATAACCCGGCGTTGCCAGCACATACGGTGATCTGCCAGCGCGTGCGCGCCTTGCATGTTTTGTGTAAGGGCGAGAACACCGTTCTTATTAGTTCTCTGCCAGCGGTGCTTCATAAATTGCTGCCGCCCTCTGTCTTTTCTGAGGCCTGCTTCGTCCTCAAAGTAGAGGAGACCGTTGAACGAGACTGGCTCCTTCGATCGCTCATTCGCTTGGGCTATTCACGAGGCTCCTTAGCTGAAATTCCTGGCGAGTTCAGTGTGCGCGGGGGCATTGTGGATATATTTTCCACGGCCCATGATCATCCGGTACGAATAGAGTTTCTGGGGGATACTGTCGAATCCATTCGCACGTTTGATCCCTCAACTCAAGAATCAATCACGCGGCTCAAAGAAACCTGGATTCTTCCCACGCGGGAGTTTATTCCGCCCGCCAACCAACAAGAGGAAGCCGAACCTTCTCCCATCACCTCGAGCATGGAATGGGATCTGCCGCGCTACTATCCTCAACTCGTCACACTCTGTGACTACGTGCAAAATCCCTTGACCGTCTGGCTCTCTCGTCCGGTTGATCTGAATGCCGCCGCAGCCGTTTTCTGGAACACTCTCCTGGAAACATGGGAACAATTGGATGCAGGCCACGGACATGCGGAACCGGATCAGCTGTATGAAACGTGGGATACGATCAAACTGTTCATCAACATGTGCCCCACTATTTTATGGGATAACTTAGCGCCAGATTTCACCACGATTCCTCATGCCCCAATTCAGTTGAATGCTCAATCTCCAGCCAGTGTGGGATTGGGCGTACGGGGCTTGCCGTTTAAAGAAACCCTCACCAAACTTGATCAATTACGTGCGGAGACCGGAATTTTTCTCGTCGCGCGCAGTGCAGGACAGGTCGAACGGTTGATCGCCTTGTTGCACGACCATGGGTTCCCTGCCAATACCTGGCAGAAACCTTTCCCCGAACAACTCATTGAGAGCCGTCAGCCTTTTTACTGCCTGGAAGGGGAGTTGTCGGCAGGATTCATTTCGCACGATGGCCAGCTGGCATTCGTGACGGAAGAAGAACTTTTTGGGAAAGGGATTCGGCATCGCCCGCAGACCAAATCCCCCACCGCCAAATTTTTCTCAACATTAGATGATTTAAAAGAAGGCGACCTGGTGGTGCATCTTCAACATGGCATCGGTCGCTACCTGGGTCTGCGGCGCCTGGAAGTCCAAGAGTTTACGAGTGATTATTTGTTGCTCCAATTCGGAGGAACCGACACGCTGTATGTGCCCTTGGACCGACTGAATCATATTCATCGGTATCGCGGCGCCGAGCAACGCTCTCCTAGACTAGATCGTCTAGGTGGAACAGCCTGGGGGAAGACCAAGGCCAAGGTCAAAAAAGGCATTGAAGACATGACCGAGGAGTTGGTCGAACTCTATGCCAACCGAGAAGTGGCGCGCCGAACCGCCTACCAAGAAGACACGCTGTTGGTGCACGAATTCGAGGCAGGGTTTGAATACGAAGAAACCCCCGACCAGCAACGCGCCATCGAGGAAATTGGCCGTGATATGGAATCGCCCAAGCCCATGGATCGGCTCGTTTGTGGCGACGTGGGTTATGGGAAAACAGAAGTGGCGATGCGGGCCGCGTTTAAAGCCATTCAGGCGAATCGCCAGGTAGCCGTCTTAGTCCCAACCACGCTCTTGGCTCAACAACATTATGAAAATTTTTCAATTCGCTTTGCGCCGTTCCCCGTTAAAATTGGGGTGTTATCTCGATTTCAATCCACCGCAGAAATCAAAGCCACGCTCAAGGACCTCGCTACCGGGTTAATCGATATCGTTATCGGTACGCATCGTGTTGTACAAAAAGATGTGGTCTTCAAACAATTAGGACTCGTCATCATCGACGAAGAGCAATGGTTCGGAGTACGCCATAAGGAACGACTGAAACAGCTTCGGACGCAAGTGGATGTGCTGACCCTTTCCGCCACGCCCATTCCCCGCACCTTGCAAATGGCCTTTTCTGGCGTGCGGGATTTATCGGTCATTGAAACAGCTCCACCTGGCCGGTTAGCGGTGGAAACTCAAGTCCTCCGATTCGACCCGACAGTGGTACGGGAAGCCATTCGACGAGAACTGGCGCGTGGAGGACAAGTCTATTATGTCCACAATCGCGTCGAAACGATGGAGCAGACTGGGGCCTGGCTGCAAGAGCTCTTGCCTGAAGCGCGTGTGCTTATGGCCCATGGGCAAATGCATGAGAAACTCTTGGAGCGCGTGATGCTCCAATTTTTCCATCAAGAAGCCGATGTGTTGTTGGCGTCGGCCATCATTCAATCGGGGCTGGATATTCCCAATGCCAACACGATTCTGGTGGATCGGGCCGATTTATTTGGGCTGTCACAACTGTATCAATTGCGAGGACGGGTGGGGCGCAGCGGGCAGCAGGCGTTTGCCTATCTCTTTATTCCGAACGAAGAAACACTCAGCACGGATGCGCAAAAGCGCATGATCGCCATCCAGGAATTTGCCGAACTCGGATCAGGCTTTCGCATTGCGGCCGCCGACCTGGAAATTCGTGGAGCGGGGAATTTGCTCGGCAAACAACAATCCGGCAATATTGCCGCAGTGGGATTGGATTTGTACTTACAAATGGTGGAACAAGCCGTTCAACAACTCAAAGGGCACGAGGTTCAAGAAGAGTGGGAACCGACACTGCAACTCGATGTCTCCGCCTTTATCCCGGATGATTATGTGGAAGATGCCTCGCAGCGTTTAGGGCTGTATAAGCGACTCACCGCCAGCGAACGGCTGGGAGACTTGGCGCTTCTCTATGGGGAGACATTAGACCGGTTTGGTACCTTACCCAATGCCATGGAACGGCTCTTTGAAGTCATGCAAATACGGGTCTTGGCGAAAGCCCTTAAACTGGAATATGTTGAACTGCGCCATGGTCTGGTCAACATCCGGTTTCACGACCAGGCCAAATTACCTGACCAGGGGCTCCAGCAATTGATGGATGCCTGGAAGGAAGGGTTGGAATTTCTCTCTCCTCGGGCGTTCCGCATAACCATGGCACAGCAGGAATGGAGCGAGATGTACCCGCAGGTCAATACGTTGCTACAGGGCTTGGTGCAGTCACTGGCCAAACAAGAGGAATCATGAGGCGTTCAACGGTTCTATCAAAATCTGTCTTGGCCTGGCGTCCGGTATTCTGTGTGGCCTTTGTTGGGGTGATCTTGTGGTTCTTGGGTCCCACATGGAGTTTGGGATTTACGGACCGAATCGTGGCAGTCGTCAACAAGGAGGTCATCACCTTGACCGATCTTCAACATGAGATTCGTGACGAATACAGTCGCCTCAAAGCCAAATACCATGGAGAAGAATTTGAACGCCGGTATACGCAAAAACAGCGAGAGGTTCTCAATGCCTTAATTGATGAACGGCTCCAACTTCAGGAGGCTAAAGCTAAGGGTATTTCCGTCACACAAGAAGAAATCGATGGGGCTCTCCGACGAACGCCTCTTCTTCCGACGCAAACGGAAGAGGAATTCGGCAAACAACTGCTACTGAAGAAAATTTTCGACATTGAGGTGCGCCGTAATGTCGTCGTCGAAGAGGAAGAACTGCGACGGTATTACGAAGCGAACCCCCATAATTTTCGCCTACAACCGCAATTTCGTCTCAAACAAATTTTTCTAAATGCCAACAGTGAAGAGGCCCGCCAACGGGCCCTCTCCAAGGCTCAAGCGATTTATGCCGATTGGAAGCCGGAAACCTCACTCGAAGATCTTGCCGCCCATCATACGCAATTCGTCAGTGAATTGGGCTGGGTAGAGGAGAACGATTTGGTAGCCCCTCTCGCTCAGGCCGTGAAAGAACTCATACCAGACACCTTATCGAGGCCTATTGAAACGAAGGTCGGAATACACCTTCTCATCATTGAAGATGTCAAAGAATCACAACCCTACCCGTTTGAACAAGTGGAGCGGGACATTCACGCACAACTGGTGAAACAACGAGGGGAAGAAGCGTATCGTGGATGGCTAAAAGGCCTCAAACAAAAAGCCTTCATCGACGTGAGGTTTTAACTTTTCAATAAATCCTGGAGCTGTCTTAATACCTGTTGTTTGCCTTCGCCGGTGTAGGCTGAGAGAAAGGTGAGTTCATCATTCACTCTCAAACCTTCCTGAAGATCTCGAGTTGCCCCCTGACGTTTGCCGCGTGGAACTTTATCCGCTTTGGTCGCGACAAGCATGATGGGAATATGTAATTGACTGACCCAAGCTAGCATGTCCCGATCTGAGTCTTGCACTCTTCGAGAATCTACCAGCAGTATCACCCCTCGTAGATTTTCTCTAGATTTAAAAAACGTTTCAATCAACGGGGCCCACTGTTGCTGAACCCGATCTGGGACTTTTGCAAATCCATAGCCGGGAAGATCCACTAACATAAACCGCGGGCCATTCGTTTCAATCTGAAAAAAATTGATTGTCTGGGTTTTTCCCGGCGTCTTGCCGACCTTCGCGAGCCCTTTGTGATTCACCAGGCAATTGATAGCCGACGATTTTCCCACATTAGAGCGACCCACAATCGCAACTTCAGGAAGCGTCGGCTTAAGAAACTGTTCTACAGTTCCGCAGCTAGCTTTAAATTCCGCTGAATATATTTTTAATGCGGGCATGATACCAGACCGAACTCCTAAGAACGTGAATCCTTCATCGCACGGTCGATTTCTCGGGCGGCTTCGCGTTTTTTCACGGTTTCACGCCGGTCGTAGGTTTTCTTTCCACGCGCCACTGCCAGTTCCAACTTGGCTCGTCCTCGATCATTAAAGTACAAACGCAGGGGGACAATGGTCAGCCCTTTGAGTTTCACCTTGTCCATCAAGCGTTCGATCTCCTTTTTGTGGAGCAACAGGGTTCGAGGGCGCAGGGGCTCATGGTTCATTTGATTGCCATGGCTATAGGTGCCGATATGGCAGTTATGAAGCACGGCTTTGCCATTGGCGATTGAAGCGTAACTATCTCGCAAGTTGAGATGGCCTTCACGCAAAGCTTTGACTTCGGTGCCGACCAGCATCAACCCGGCTTCGATCTTTTCTTCGACAAAATAATCGTAGGTTGCTTTACGATTGGTCCCGACAACTTTATTGGAAGGATCATGTTTGGTTTTGGCCATACCCTATTCTACCTGACTCGTGACAAAGACGGGGAGTGTTCTTAAAGGCAGCGGATTCTAATTGGTTCTCTGAGACAAAAGTGTTATAGGCATACCAATAGAAGCTGCCGTGCCCCTTGGAATTTGCTGAAGTCCCTATCCCTCTCCTTGTTCGACGCCTTCCGCCCCCGCCCCATTGTCGGACGATCTGATCAATCGGCGGGCTTTGCCTGAGCATAGCGAGTTGGTCCGCCTTACTCTGTCTTGCGTCCGTTCAATTTGATGAGGTGGGCGGGACGTCACTGGCTTTGAGTCATTTTTCTCCACACATAGGTTTCGCTTAACGAGACGCACCAGGCGATAGTTGCGCCCTTCGGGACGCGCCAAGAAGTAGTGGCACCTTTCAGGATGCGTTATGCAAGAGCTCGGTTGCCGGGCCGAAACCCGGCTCCTCTAGTCCATGTGAATAACTTTCCTTTTACGTCATTGAGCGATGCACAGACAATTTCCGTCAGAACAACACGGAAAATTTTTGGAATAACTATGAAAGCTTTCTCCTGGCAGATGAATCAACCCATGGGTTTCGATACAATGAAGTCATCATGAGTGCATTTGAACCGATTCGCTCCGTTCTGAAGGATGTCTCCAAGGGCAGTGCCCTTGCGCTGAAATTATCCGAGGTCCGGTTACAGCATGAATGGGAAGGGTTAGTCGGTCACACGATTGCCAAACATTCCTATCCGGAGAGCATTCGCTATAAAAAATTATATCTGATGGCGGATAATTCGATTTGGCTTCAACAATTGGTGTTTTTAAAAGCGACCATTTTGGATGCCATTCACTCAATCCTGCCGGACTTGGCTCTCACCGACATTATTTTACGAATTGGCCCCGTCCCGGTAAGGCCCCTTGCCAGCACCCCCACTCCTCGGGCCACTTCGGCAACACCTGTCCTTCCCTCACCCTTTGCCACCGCGTTAACCGAACGATTGAACAGTCCTGAATTGCAAGCCATCTTGTCTCAGACCATTACCAAAGCCCTCTCTCAATCCTCGCCAATTACTCCTGAGAAGACGTAGCCCCTTCTACGGATTGTGGCCAAGGTTCTTGAAAGATCCATTGCATCGTCAGGGTTCGGTCTGTTGACTGGCTTCGATTCCATGGGCCAATCCATCCGACCTGGCCAGACTCGTCCGCGCGATAGCCGGCCCGAACGCTGGCTTCAAGTTGTCGGCGAAAATCTTGGTCAGACGAAGTTGGCGATTTCTCGTTTTCGCCACTTACATACCGCTGAAAGGTATCCGGCTCGGTCCACGTAGGATCTGAAAATATAATCATTTGAATCGTTTGATACCGTCCGAGTGGATTTTGAGGGGTGGTTGGCCGGATTTTCATGTGTGCAAAATCACGAGACTTCTTCCCGACCTCTCGGAATCGTTTGAGTAAACTTTCAATTTCCGGATCGCTCGTCCAGGAGGGTAAGTGAAGGGCCACTAAGGTCCCGTTTTGTGCGCCAACGCTATAGGGGGAAT
>Ga0224496_10000123_pt1 | contig 56619 bp, 39 predicted proteins | sample SF_Jul11_sed_USG_2_FD_168127 | JGI IMG/M metagenome (GOLD analysis project Ga0224496, IMG submission 168127) | Sediment microbial communities from San Francisco Bay, California, United States - SF_Jul11_sed_USGS_8_1 | ecosystem: Environmental > Aquatic > Marine > Sediment | place: USA...
AATATCCGAATATTTGCCAACACCAAACCAGGAGATAGGCAACCTTAGAATTACACAAGCCAGGGAGATGATCGCAAAAGGGGCCAATCCTGAAAATCCACAGGTAAAAGAACTTCTAAGAGATGCTATCGATAATTTTCAAACCGCATTTTCCAAAGCATCGCAGCTAAAACCGCTTGACCCCTACAAAGATACCGCTCCCGACAAAGAGGCAACCGCAAAGATCGCCAGCGATATCTTCAGGCTAAATCTGAACGCCGATTTCGGGCATGGGAACGATATTGTTAAAAAACTGAGCGGACTTGCAAATGAATCCTTGAAAAACAGCACCGGCATTGATCCCGAACAGCTGCACCCGTCACAAACTATCAGCCTTGGTCTTGGCGCGCTTGACCGCGGCGATTATGAAGAGGCTGAGAAACTTCTCTTCATGGCGGCTAAAAATCGGGACTATTTTTCCGATGCCACACATGAAATAAACTACTTGGGAACCAGAGTGAGAAGAGAAAAGGGGGAGGATGAAGCCATAAAACTATACAACAGACTACTCACCTTAAATCCTCCAAACAAAGCGGCCGTTTACTTTAACCTGTCCGTAGCATGGAACAGGAAAAAACAGAACGCCAATGCCACCGGAGCGATCGTTAAAGCCATCTACATTGACCCTACCCTCCCGCTGGATAACTCCTTTTATCAAAGTCCGGAGATCTTCGAAGTTCTAAAAAACATTATTCATGCCATAAATGAAATCGAAAAGAATTCCTCAAATATCACCGTTCCGGCTGAAACAAAGATCTACTATGAAATTGTTGAGAAATTCGAGGAGCTTATTCATGTCAACAAGGGTGAAGCTTTCAAATATCTCTATCAAATTGTGAACAGCACTCCAGGATTTTTCAAGAATTCCCGAACTTATGTCAACACTCACTTAACGAACTTGATGGGGCTTGCATACAGTAAATTTTCTGCCATTCAAAGGCCCGATGCTCAAAAATTTGCCAAATTCCTTTTTGCCGCGATAAATTATGGAAAAAAATTGAGCATTCCGCAGAATTCAGTCACATGTGGGAATCTGCTCTCTCAGGTGATGGAGATACTATACACTTCCGCCGATCAGGCGGAGGCCGCATACTTCCTGTCGCAGGCAATTATCATCGACCCCGACTTTATGAAAAAACCCGATTTCTACGCAAGTTCGACTTTTGTAAATCTTGCCAAGGAGATCCATAAAAAACTTTCAAGCGTAAAAGTTGAAAAACTGGTCATATCCGGCGAAACTGCATGACTGTACAGTAACGTTTGGAAATCCGCGCAAGTTGCATCCAAGCTCCCCCCGCTAAAATCCCTATCCATTCATAAAAACCGCACTAATTGCTGTAGAATACTTCGAGTAAGCAATAACTTGGTTTTGGCGGTCATGTTGCCGCAAAAACCTGTTAAATATCGATTTAGCATGAGGGATTATGGGCGCTGGGAACGAAGCTGTGGACGCGGAAGATCCTTTATCGGATTACCTCGACAGCAAAATCAGGCTTTTTATCAACGACAAGGCCATCCTTTCCCAAACCAAGCAGTTCCTGCTCGCTTTGAAATTCACGAACATCGAGGTAACCAATGTGGATCCGTCTTACACCGGAGCGCTTAACCAACTCCTGCCGTTGATGATGAAAGATACCGACCTGATACTGGTAAACTCCCCGACCGCCGTGAGAGCCGGAAGAACCACGATAAAAAAGAACATCCTCGTTTTCTTTCACGATTTTAAACGGTTGCTGGAAGACAGGTCAAAAAGAGATTCAATGACTTTGATTTCGAAATGCGTTCCGATATTTTCCGAAGCCTCGCTCCAGCAAATAAGGGAACAGCTAGTCGTCAATCTCTCCAAGTTCGGAGTCTCCAGCGCGTTCATTTTGAAGCAGCAGGAATCGCTGGTCGGCTTGAACCCCGGTGAACAAAAGGAGAAGAAAAACCAGCAGATGGTTGAAAGGTTCAATGAGATAAAAACCTACCTCATCGAATATTTTAACAAGGATCAGGACGCAGCGATTCAGAACATCAAATCCAAACAGAACGAAGTCGAGCTTTCCAGGAAAAAACAGGAAGCCGACAATCAAATGAAGAAGGGGGCCGAACTGAAAAAGGCCGGAAGATTTGAAGAAGCTATTGACTGCTACAGAAAAGCAATCGAATTGTACCCCGATGATCCAGAGGCATATATGGAAAGCGGGAGAGCCTATACGAGGGTGCAAAAATACTCAAGCGCCATGACCCGATTCAAACAGGCTTCGGAAGTTTCAGAAGACCTGCCAACGCCCAACAAGGAGATCGGAAACCTGATAATCTCACAGGTAAAAGAAAAGATCAGAAAAGGGGCCGACCCCGAAAGCCCTGAAATAAAAAAGTATTTGAACAGCGCCGTGCAGAATTTTGAGTCCGCCATGAAAAAAGCTGAAGGGCTTAAAAAACTTTCGCCGGACGACAGCAGAGAACCGAGCATCGAAGCAGTATCGAAAATAGCGGGTGATATCTTCAAAATGAATTTGGGGACACTTCTTGGTAAAGACCATGAGATGGTTCGTAAAATCGGCTCGCTGGCCCATAAAACATTAAATAACGCCGCTGGAGGAAATCCCGAGAAACTTCATCCTGCCCAGCAGATCACTCTCGGGCTTGGAGCTTTGGAAGCCGGGAACTACCAGGAGGCCGAAAAACTCCTTTTCCTTTCCGCCAAGGATGAAGAACATCTTGCGGACGCCGCCGAGGAAATTAATTTTCTTGGAACCCGCCTGAGGAGGGAGAAAGGGGCTGGAGAGGCTATTCGTCTTTATAAAAAATTGCTGGAGTTGAGTCCTCCAAACCAGGCTCCAATTTATTTCAATCTTGCTGTTGCCCTGAAAAAGATGGAAAACACGCTTGATTGTGCCGGTTCAATAGTGAAATCAGTTGTTCTTGATCCTGACCTGCCAAATGAAAACGCATTTTACCAAAGCCCGGAAATTTTCGAGTTACTGAAAAAGATCATGAATCTGTTTTCACAGGCTGAAAAAAATTCGGCCCAGGTTGAGATATCGCCCGAAAACGCCGCCTTTTACAAATTCGTGGAAAAACTCGAAGCCCTTTCCCTGAAAAATATGGATGAGGCAATAAAATTCCTTTACCAGATAGCCATGAAGATGCCTGCCTTTTTTAAAAATCCGAAAATCTATCTAAATAAAAGGATCATGGAGCTAGCCACCACCGCGGAATCCAGATTTTCTAAAGCCGCCAACGCTGATGCAAAAAAATTCGCCGAATATTTGGGATCTTTCATGGCACAAAGGGATCAGGCCAAATTCCCGCAGAATTTCGTGAACGCAATGCATTTTCTTGCGCTCACAAGAGAAGAATATTTCAAAAACAGCAATGAAGCCAATGCCTCCTATTTTTTAATACAGGCTTACATGAGCGCTGAAGAGCTTTTGGGAAAGCCGGACTTTTACGCAAGCCCGGTTATCGTCGGGATCATGAAGACCACCAGAACCAAACTGGTAAACGTTAAAATAGACCAGCTCGGATAATTCCTTCTAAAAGGTATAGAATTTAGACATGGGTGTAAATATTGGGATCACTTCCGATACCGGTACGTCGCCAAAACCGGTTCACAGGAAACATGAATACTTCTGGATCAAAAAGGACCTCGCCGAATCCGTTTTCAAGGCGGGCGGCATACCTTTCATAATTCCAGCATGTGGAACAAAGATTGAAGCTGAACAGATAATGAATTCTCTTGATGGCCTCGTCATATCGGGCGGCAATTTTGACATTGACCCCGCGCTTTACGGCGCAAAAAGGAAAAAAGTTTCCAACATCAGAAAAAAGGAACGTACCATTTCGGAGATACTCCTCCTTTCGGAAGCAATAAGGCAGAACAAACCTGTCCTCGGAATCTGCGGAGGTGAACAGCTAATCAACGTCCATTTCGGCGGAACGCTTTACCAGGATATTCCAAGCGAAATTCCGGGAGCGCTTGATCATGTTCAAAAAACACATTTCAGCAAAACATGTCACGCCGTCAGTATCGAGAGAGGAACACTCCTCGCCGAAATAATGGGAGTTACATCGGCAAAGGTGAACTCTACCCATCACCAATCGATAAAGGACGTTGCCGCAGGTTTGACAGTATCCGCAATGTCTCCCGATGGGGTGATAGAAGCGATAGAAAAGCCGGGCGACCTGTTCCTGCTCGGTGTTCAATGGCACCCGGAATTCCTGTCGGGCGACGACCGGCAGATCGCCCTGTTTAAAACGCTAGTCGGAGAGGCAAAGAAAAAATGATCATCGGAGTTCCAAAAGAGATAAAACCGGATGAATACCGCGTGGGAATAATCCCCGCAGGTGTAAGACAACTGGTTCTTGCGGGGCATACCGTACTTATAGAAGAGTCTGCCGGCGTAGGGAGCGGATTCCCCGATTCCGCCTATATCTCCGAAGGGGCAGAAATTGCAGAAAGCCCAAAGGATATCTGGTCGCGCTCGGACATGGTCATCAAAGTGAAGGAACCTGTCGAACCTGAATTTGAATACCTTCGAGAAGGATTGATCCTGTACACCTACCTGCATCTGGCGGCTGACAAAGAGCTTACCGAAGTTTTAGTAAAATCTGGAATTTCCGGCATAGCCTATGAAACGGTTCAGGAGAGAGACGGAAGTCTGCCGTTGCTGAATCCGATGTCGGAGATCGCGGGTAGGATGTCAATTCATGAAGGGGCGAAATTTCTCGAGAAGGAAAAAGGGGGGCGCGGGATTCTTCTTGGTGGGGTGCCGGGCGTCCCCTCCGGCCAGGTTGTTATTTTGGGGGGAGGCCTTGTAGGCCTTAACGCCGCAAAAATGGCGGTCGGTCTTGGGGCAAGGGTTACTGTGATTGATATTTCGCTACCCAGGCTCCGCTATCTGGACGATATCTTTGCCAACAAGATCGAAACACTTCACTCAAACCCCCATACGATAAGAGAAAGCGTATCAACCGCAGACCTGCTGGTTGGAGCAGTCCTTATTCCTGGCGCAAAGGCGCCGATGCTGGTAACCCGCTCGATGGTCTCCCGGATGCAGCCAGGTTCGGTGATAGTTGATGTTTCCGTTGACCAGGGGGGGTGTATAGAGACATCCCGCCCGACAACCCACCATGATCCGACATACACCGTAGACGGCGTTACTCATTACTGCGTATCGAACATGCCTGGGGCCGTTCCCAGAACATCAACCATCGCGCTGACCAACGCCACATTCCGATATGCCTATGATATCGCTCAAAAAGGTTTTGAAAACGCCATGCGGAATAGCGAAACTCTCAGGAAAGGGGTGAACACTCATAAGGGAAAACTGACATATGAACAGGTTGCTGTCTCGCACGGTTTAAAATACACCCCATTCGAGATATAGGCTCACCCCTCATTACCGCTTGGCTACCCGCTGTTTCTTGCGTTACAATCACATAAGATATTTTGCATACGTTTTCAAAAGGTTTTCATATGGAGCAATTTGATTTATCATTTCCGACAGATACTCTGCTTGCGTATAAGATCGTCGGGATAGAGGTGAAACTGCTCGCATTGAGCTTTATCATCCTCTTTATTACCTTTATCGCAAGGCGTTTCATTGTCAATAAAACAATGTCGGTCTTGACAAAAATCGCCGAAAAAACCCCCACCAAGTGGGATGATGATCTCGTTGTAATTTCGAAAGGGCCTTTGTCCGCATCTATCATGGTGGTCGGCGTATGGATCGCGCTTTCAATACTTCCTCTGCCAACAGCGCCGATCAATATCGAAATATTCGTTCAGCGAACAGCCAATCTCGCTCTGATACTTATTTTCACGCTGTTCTTTTTCAAGGCGACCGATATCATTTCCCAACTCCTAAAGGAGAAAGCCTCCGATCCCAAACACTGGATGGATACGAGTCTCGTGCCTCTGATAATTCTCACTATCAAGGTATTTGTCGGCGTGGTCATCGTTGTATTCATTTTTCAAAACCTCGGCTACTCCGTCAGCGCCCTTGTCGCCTCGCTCGGTATCGGCGGTATCGCGGTAGCGCTCGCCGCGCAGGGAACGCTTGCGAATTTTTTTGGCAGTCTCATGATCATGATAGACAGGCCGTTCCGTATCGGGGACTGGATACAGGCGGAAGGAGGAACCTATGAAGGAATAGTGGAAGAGATAGGCTTTCGCTCCACTAAACTGAGGACATTCGAAAAAACCGTCCAGGTGATACCAAACGACAAACTTGCGGCAATGGTTCTTGAAAACATGGATCGGAGGAAGGATCGGAGCCTAAACATAAGGCGTATCAAAATGACTATCGGCGTAGAGTACAAGACTGCGCCCGAACAGATAGAGAAAGCGGTCCTGGCTATCCGAAATATCCTGAAGGAGAGCCCAAGGGTTGATGACAGGCAAATCTATGTATATTTCTCCGGGTTTGGTGACTCCTCGCTCAACATATTCATCTATTTTTTCGCCAACTCCACGATCTGGCGGCAATGGCTGGAAACACGACAGACGATATGCTTTGATATCATGAAAGTATTTAAGGAACTCGGAATTGTAATGGCGTTCCCGACACGTACCATCTACCTGGAAAAATCCGACGATTTTCCGGACATTATCAATGAATGACCATCTCTCGGCAAGCTCCGGCTCCGTTCTCAATTCCACCGCATCATGCAGTGGCCATGGTACCTTATCAAAACCCAAACGGTATGATAGATTTATGGAAGTATGAAAACCAAACTTGCGAACTGGCGTAAAACACAGGGATATCTCGACCAGCTTATAAGCCTTTACGGAAAGATGATGGTGGGCAAACCACGTTCATTCATCTTCCTTCCTTTGGCGGACAGCTGTATAAAAGCCGGACGATTAAGGCTCGCCAACGAAGTTATAAACAGGGGGCTTTCGCATCATGCCGGCCTCACTTCAGGACTGCTCATGAAGGCCCGTATAATGATGGCTCAGGGGAAGCACGAAGCGGCAGAAAAAATGATATCCCCGATAATCGAAAAATCTCCCGACAACTTTCTCGCTCGAAAACTTATGGCGGAAACTTGCCTGAAGCTGAATAAACCAGGAATCGGCATCCAGCACCTTGAGCATGTGCGTAAAGCCGCCTGCGGAACCGGCATACGCGAGGATCTTTTTCGCATGCTTGAGGATGCCAGCCGGAAGAGGAACACTCCTGCGGAGGAGACAGGAGGGAACAGCAAGCAAAATATTGTAAATACTCTGGAACGGTGGCTCACCAATGCCGGAAAAATGATGATAAGGGAGTAAAGATATGAAAAATGTCCTGGTAATCAATGGACCTAATATAAATCTTCTTGGAAAACGTGAGCCGTCGATATATGGAAGCGCCACATATGAAGATCTTTGCAAAGACCTCCTGCGCGACGCCAAAGAAAAAAACCTCGGCCTTGAAATATACCAGTCGAACCATGAAGGGGAGATAGTCGACAAGATACAGGAAGCCTCGGAGAAAACCGACCTCATAATAATCAATGCCGGAGCCTATACCCATACAAGCGTGGCGATAAGGGACGCGCTGGCAGCGGTTTCAATACCGATAATCGAGGTGCATATTTCAAACATTTATAAAAGGGAAAACTTCAGGCATCATTCGTACCTCTCTGAAATAGTCTCCGGTATAATTGCCGGGTTCGGAACGAATTCCTACTTTCTTGCATTAAATGCCGCCTCAAGGATGCTCTCTAAATCAGAAAGCTGAAATTATGAAAACCGCCTCAATTCATCGTAAGAGGACGGCAAAACTCGTTAAAGAACTTTCGCTTCTCGGCCTTGACGCCTTTGTTACATTCAATATGAAAAACATAAGATATCTCACCGGTTTCACCGGCACTTCAGCGGCAGTAGCAATCGCCGACGGCAAACCGCTGTTCTTCACGGATTTCCGCTATGCCACTCAGGTAAAAAAAGAGGTGACATCAATGAAAACGGTGATCGTGAAATCCACATGGCACGATGTAGCGAGCTACCTAACTTCCAAAAAAGCGAAAACGATCGGCTATGAGGGGAACTCTCTTACAGTCGATGTGCTCACTTCCCTGAAAAAACTTCATAAGGGGCATTGGAGAGGGGTTCAGCCGGTAGAAAAGCTTCGCACTATAAAGGATGACCTTGAAATTAAGCTGATAGAAAAGAATTTCAGAATACTGGCAAAGGTCTTCAAAATGATCCCTGAAATGATACAGCAGGGCCGTATGGAGCGGGATATCGCATCCGAGATGGAATTCCGGCTCCGCCAGGCCGGAGGCGATGGAAAAGCCTTCGAATTCATCATCGCTTCCGGGAAACGCTCCGCGCTTCCACATGGCGTGGCTGGAATAAAAAAGATATCCAAAGGGGACAACATAACCGTCGATTGGGGTTGCGTGCTGGGAGGGTACCATACCGACAATACCCGTAATTTCTCCCTAGGCAAACCAAAAGCGGAGTTTTTGAAAATTCATGAGATCGTCCTGGAGGCCAACCGGCGGGCCACTGAAAAGGTGGCGCATGGTGTACCGCTAATGGAGATCGATGCGGCCGCCAGAAACTTTATTGCCGGAGCAGGATTTGCCCATCGCTTTGGACATGGTACCGGACATGGTGTCGGCCTCGATATTCATGAAACTCCGACAGTCGGTCCCCGTGCCGAAAATGTCATTGCTGAAGCGGGCATGGTATTTACGATAGAACCCGGCATATATCTCCCCGGCGTCGGGGGGGTAAGGATCGAAGATATGGTATTGGTTACAAAAACCGGTTGTCGCGTCCTTTCTCGCTCCATTCCTCAAGAGATCACATACATCTAAATCGATCTCTTACCGCCTCGCTTTTCGCTGTTTAAAAGAAGGTGTAGAAGTGTTTTTAAATTATCTTGACCTTGTGGCTTCGAAGGCATAATATTTAACCATCTGGTTATACTAACTGGTTAGTTAAGAATTTACCTTTTCGGAGCCGCAACTGAAGATTATGAAAAAAGAAGAAAAAAACGACAGCGTGACAGAGAAGATCCTTGAAACGGCGCGAGCAGTTTTCGCTGAGAAAGGATTTGACGGCGCACGCGTGGATGAAATTGCCCAAAAAGCAGGGGTAAACAAGGCTACGATCTATTATCACATTGGCGACAAGGAAAAGCTCTATAACAGTGTCATTAAAAATTCCATTACTGCGATGGCCGAATCCATGGAAGAAAACGCCAAAGGAAACGAAGAGATAACTAAAAAGCTCCGCGCCCATATCCTCTCTCTTTTAAAAACCACGGGCAGCGCCAAGGGCTTTTCCCAACTCATGCTAAGAGAGGTAGCTTCCGGCGCAAACCGTATTTCGGATGATCTTATCGACCAGATGTTCAGAACATTCTTGGCGACATCGGGGATACTCGGTGAAGGCGCAAGGAAAGGAGAATTGATAAAAGTAGAGCCAATGGTTCTTCACATGATAATAATGGGGAGCACGCTATTCCTTCATGCAAGCGCCGGGTTAAGACAAAAAGTGGCGAAAAGAAAAAATCTGGAGCAGGCTACTCTACCCATTGAAAAACTTGCAGAACAGCTAGCTGATTTTTTTGTAGACGCGCTTAAAAAATAAATTTTGCCAAAACAGGAGAAATAAATGCATTTGTATCGAAAAGCTATTGAGAACTGGTTCGAACAGCTCACAAAACTTGTTTACAAAAAGAGGTTAACCACTATCTTCCTTATTCTGGCACTCGTAGGGGCAATCGCCTCCAATCTCCCAAACCTGAAAATTGATACCGAAACTGAAGGGTTCCTCCATGAAAACGACCCGACGCGAAAAGTCTACAACGAATTCCGCGACCAATTCGGCAGAGATGAACTGATAGTACTGGCACTCCACCCAAAAGATGTTTTCGACATTACGTTCCTTTCCAAACTGCAAACCCTGCACAAGGAGTTGGAAGACAGCGTCCCGCACCTTGATGACGTAACCAGCCTCATCAACGCACGAAACACGCGAGGAGAAGGAGATCAGCTCATCGTGGAGGATCTCCTTGAGAACTTCCCGCAATCGCAAAATGATATAACTGAATTAAGGGAGCGTGTGCTGTCCAACCCACTCTACAGGAACACCATGATTTCCGAAGATGGAAAATTCACCACTTTGATCATCAAGACAAGCGCTTTTGCCCCCTCAGACAATACTGGGGACATGCTTGGAGGCTTTGAAGATACCAAGACGCCCGAAATCGGAACAGCGCCTAAAAGAAAATTCCTCTCGGCGGAAGACAACAGGGAAACCGTAAACAAGGTGAAGGAAATTATCGCAAAATACAAAAGTCCTGACTTCCCGATACTGATTGCCGGGTCACCCGTCATGACGAATGACCTGAAGGCCGCAATGATGAAGGATATGCAGAAATTCATGAAACTGCTTGTCGTTATCATCGCTATTTCTCTTTACGCTCTTTTCCGCCGGAAAACCGGCGTTCTAATACCTCTTATCATCGTGATCCTTTCGCTCCTTTCAACACTTGGCTTGATGGCACTCTTTGGAGCCGCTATCAAACTGCCTACCCAGATACTTCCATCTTTCCTCCTCGCGGTCGGCGTGGGCGCGTCTGTCCATGTGCTCGCCCTCTTTTTCAAGGAATTCGATCACGGAAAAAGCGAAGAAGAGGCCGTTGTATTCGCAATGGGGCACTCCGGTATTCCAATTTTTATGACATCGCTTACTACTGCCGTTGGCCTTGCCTCGTTCGCCACAGCGGAGGTCGCGCCGATAGCTGATCTCGGTCTGTTTGCCGGTATCGGCGTTATGTTTTCTCTTCTATACACAATAGTCCTTATCCCGGCCTTGATATCCATTCTTCCCGTAAGCAGAAAGAGCACTGAAAATGAAATAGAGCGGCACGCGTTTATGGACGGCATTCTCAGAAAAACCGCCGACTTTGCCACCGGAAATGCAAAGGCGATACTTTCTGTCAGCGGAGTGATCATAGTCCTGTCGTTAATATCCGCATCCGGAATCAGGTTCTCGCATAATCCGATGGCGTGGTTCCCGAAAACATGGGAAATAAGGAAAGCTACTACCGAAATAGATACCAATATGAGAGGCACCACATCGCTTGAGGTGATCCTTGATACCGGAAAGGAGAACGGGCTCCATGATGTCGAATTCCTGAACAAACTGCAGAATATGGAAGACAGATTCTCAAAACTGGACAGAGGGGAGCTGTTTGTCGGCAAGGTGATCACTCTTGTCGACATGCTTAAGGAGATAAACAAGGCTTTGAACGAAAACAGGAGTGATTTCTACAAGGTCCCGCAGGATAGGCAGTTAATAGCCCAAGAACTCCTGCTGTTTGAAAACTCCGGCTCGGATGACCTGGAAGATATCGTCGACTCCCAATTCAGCAAGGTACGTTTTACGATGAAACTTCCCTGGATAGATTCCGTAGCGTATTCCAGGTTCATCAAGGAAGTTGAGGCTGAATTTGAAAATGAATTCAAAGGACTCGCGACTGTCGAGGTTACAGGTCTCGCCACTCTGCTGGGGAGAACTCTCGGAGCAGCGGTTACAAGCGCCGGAAAAAGCTACCTGATCGCTTTCGCGATGATAACCATAATGATGATACTTTTGGTTGGCGATATCCGTATCGGTTTGTACAGCATGATCCCGAATCTCTTTCCAATAGTGGTGGCCCTTGGGATAATGATCCCGTTTGGCATGCCGCTCGATCTTTTCACAATGCTTATTGGAAGTATCGCCCTAGGACTTGCGGTAGACGACACCGTCCACTTCATGCACAATTTCCGCAAATACTATCACGAGAAGGAAGATGTATCAGACGCCGTAAGGCGGTCGCTGCACACAGCCGGAAGGGCAATGCTTGTTACCACAATAGTGCTTTCAACAGGATTTTTCATTTTCATGTTCGCGTCGATGAACAACCTGTTCAACTTCGGCTTTCTAACCGGCCTGACAATTATAATGGCGCTTGTCGCGGATTTCCTCATCGCGCCGGCATTAATGAAGGTGATAGACAAACCGGGAGCAGGTTATGACAACTAAACCATACGAATATTCAAAAGGAGAATCCGTAATGAAAAAAGCAATCTCTTTACAAAGGTTCCAAACACCTCTTTATTTAGCGGCGTTTTTTGCTCTACCCATGTTGCTAGGATATCCTGCCGCTTCCCACGCGGAGACCGCCGCGGAGATCATGCAGAAGGTGGAGGATCGCGACGAAGGGGACAACAGCATCGCCGAAATGGAGATGGTACTTATAGACAAAAGGGGGAATGAGAGGATTCGCAAAATCAAGAGCTTTACCAAGTTTAAGGGGAAAGACAGACAGCGGATCATGTTTTTTCTGCATCCTGCCGATGTCAAGGGAACAGGCTTCCTTACCTACGACTATGACGACCAAAAAGTCGATGACGACCAGTGGCTCTACCTTCCCGCGCTTCGCAAATCGAAACGTATCGCATCCAGCGACAAAGATGGTTCCTTCATGGGCTCCGACCTCACATACGCAGATATGACTTCGCGAAACCTCGGTGATTACGAATTCAAACTCATCAAGGAAGATGCCGTGGAGGGGAAACCGGTATGGATAATCGAATCCAATCCGAATGAAAGAGCAATCGAAGAAACCGGGTATACGAAGTCGATACTTTTCGTAAGGAAAGACAACTATGTCGTTATCCGGGGCAAACATTGGGTCAAAGACGGCAACAAGGAAAAATACCTGGATGTTAAAAAACTTGAGCAGATAGATGGGATCTGGGTGACAACGGAAATTCACGTTACGACAAAAAAAGGAAAAAATACGCTTCACAAAACCGTACTCAATTTCAGCAACGTGAAATATAACCAGAATTTCCCCGAAGACATCTTCACTATTAGAAATCTTGAAAAGGGACTTTGATAATATGACATTCAGCAAAATTTTTGCATTTGCATTAACAGCGGCAATCTTCAGCACGACATTCTTTATCAACACCGCGTTTGCGGAAGAAACGGAAACCGCTGGTAATGAAGACCTTCTTGGAGGTTTTGATGACGACACTTTTGACGGCACCGAAAATGTTTCCGGCGATTCAAAACCGAAAAAAAAGCTGGAGTGGCTCGATATCACCGGTCAACTGCTTCTCAGCTCTTCCTATAACTATTCCCACAAGGAACCTTCGACAGGGAAGACCGATTTTCGAGGTCTCAGCAGAATGCGTGCGGCGCTATTATTGGAATTTACTACCATCCTCCCGAACGAATGGAAGGGATTCGTGAGCGGAAGCGGTTTTTACGACTACGCATACCAGATCAATGGCCGAGATGAATATACACAGGATGTTCTTGACCTTCACGAAAGGGAGAGCGAACTGCGGGAGGCGTTCATCGAAGGTTCGATCTTGAAGAGCGTCGATCTCAAACTCGGCAGACAGATCGTCGTGTGGGGGAAATCCGACAATATCAGGATTACCGATATACTCAACCCTCTCGACAACCGTGAACCCGGTATGATAGATATCGAAGACTTGAGGCTTCCAGTGAACATGGCCCGCGCCAACATATATTTCGGGAGTTGGAACCTGGAGGCAATTTCAATACTTGAAAAAAGGTTTAACAAGAACCCCGCGTACGGAAGCGATTTTTACTACGCTCCTCAGAAGATGCCGGATGATGTCATCCCGTCCGAACCGGAATACGCACTCGCCCTGAAAGGAGTTTTCTCCGGCTATGATGTCTCGTTTTTCGCGGCAAAGATCTATGACGATATGCCGCACGCGGAAGGGAGTTTCCCAAAAATAACCATTGAACACAGCTACCTCACAATGTTCGGGTTCGGTTTCAACCTGGCATCGGGAAACTTCCTGTACAAATCGGAAGCTGCATATTTCGACGGACTGGAATATCTCAATGCAAAGGGTGAGACAAAATCCCGCGCGGACATACTCCTGGGCGTAGAGTATCAGGGTTTCACCGACCAGGTTCTCTCATTCGAAATAGTAAACAAACATATTTTCGATTTCGTTGACAGCATGAAGAACATGCCAGACTACGCGCAGGAAGATAGCGCGCAAACCGCATTCAGGTATTCCGGAAACTTCCTGCATCAGCGGCTTCACATCCTTCTGCTTGTTGCCGGATTCGGCTCGCAAAGCGACGAGGGGGGATTCCAGCGATTCTCTGCCGGATACGACATCGCGGACGCACTGCTGATAACCGCCGGGGTCATCAATTACGATTCAGGCAAACAGGGATTTCTGCAGAATATCGGAAATAACGACAGGTCATTCCTTGAATTGAAGTGGAGTTTTTAAAACATACCTGCGCCAGGCCGTTTTCCTGAAACGGCCAAAACAGTTTTTCAGTTGCTGAATATTTTCAGCTCCTTTACCAATTGCGAAAGGAACAGACCGACATCGGTGACAATGCCGACAGACTCAAGGCTCCCCCTGTCGGTCAACTTGGTAACGACGGCAGGATTGATGTCGACGCAAACCAGTCTTACGTTGGCAGGTGTCATATTCCCGGTCCCTATCGCGTGAAGCATGCTTGAGAGCATCAGGATCATATCGGCCCCCTTGATGAGCCTTGAATATTCAGCCTGCGCCTTTGTCAGATCCATTTCTGTATCAGGTAGCGGACCGTCATCGCGAATGCTTCCGGCGAGACAGAATGGGATATTGTTCTTCACAAGTTCATAGAACAGGCCGGACTTCAGCTCTCCGTTTTCCACAGCCTTGGCGATAGAACCGGCCCTCCTTATCCTGTTTATCGCGACGAGGTGGTTTCTGTGCCCCCCCTCAACGGAGCGCCCGGTTCTCAGGTCTATCCCAAGGCTGGTGCCGAGCATCGCCAACTCAATATCGTGCGCCGCCGTGCCGTTCCCCCCGAGCAAGGCGCTTATATAGCCGTCGCGAACCATCTGTGCCAAGTGTGCCGAACCGCCTGTATGCACAACCACCGGGCCAGCTACGACGACAAGGCGTCCATTAAGGTTCTTTATACGGTTCACCTCCCACGCAATCCTTTCAATCGTAAGTTCAGCCCGCCTTTCGCTTGAAATGTTCGCCCCCATGAAACTGAAAGTCTCCTGCCTGCTGTATTCACTCACAGGGCGCACTATCCTTATCCCTTCGCCGCCGGTAACCACCTTGTCCCCTTTTTCAAGCTCCCGAAACAGTTTGCATCTCGCCGTTTTCCCGGAAACGGCCACAACCCCGTCCATCCTGAGGTTTTCAACAGACACCCATTCTCCGTCCACTCGAATTTCCGTATGATAGATAGTCGTGCTGTAAAAATTTTCTGGCGCGACGCCATTTTTTCCCACTGCCGCCAGCAAGGCATCAGCTGATTCACCCTGCGGGGGAGTGGCCCCAAGCGGTATGATCTTGCGAATGATCTTATCGAGCGCCTGTTCGCTAGGCGCGCTTACCTCTATCTCCGCCGTGGAGAGCTCGTTCCTTTTTCGGCCAAGACGCATCTCGTGCAGTTGGAATGCGCCGCCGCCATAGATGATAGAATCGCAGACCCTGCTCATGAGGTGTGAATCTATCAACTGTCCTTCCATTTTTACTTTGCGGGTTGCAACAGTCGAATGCGCGGTTCTTTTTACTGATGTTTTTTCGTTAAGCCTGAGAGTAAGGCATTTGGCACTCCCCCCCGCTTTCATGAATTCCGTCAGCGGTGTTTCGATAGGCTCAAAACCGCACTCGCTCAATCTCTTCCTTAATCCGCTGGAACATCGGTTCATGATCACTTTTTTACCTATGTTTACGGAGTTGGCTGAAAAATCAACCGCTTCATCCATTCCCAACTCAATTCTTTTATCCGGCGGAACCCTCTCTTCCACTATCCTGTTTGAATTGGCGTCCAATGCGCCGGGATAGTACATCAAGTACCCATCTTCCATCGGCATGAAACAGGTATCAAGGTGATAAAATCTCGGGTCTGTCAATCTAAGGCTCAACACCTCTATGTTGAAGATCTTCGCCAGATACGGATGCGTTTCCAAAGATGTCCTATCGCCGTATGCTACCCATAGCCATCTGCCGCTCCCGTCCAGTAGCGCGTCACCGGCCCCTTCAAAAAGGAGGTTCGGCGGTATGAGATGAACACTTACCCCTCTCTCCTTAAACCATTTTTTAAACTGCGGTTCCTCCGGCTCTCTCTCCCTCTTGGCAAAGTGTGTCAGCACAAACTCATTTTCAATCAGAATTCCCGCGTTCGCAGTGAAAACCATATCAGGCAGTCCCGGCTGAGGCTCTATCAACTCCACCTCCGCAACGGATTTTAAAGCCTCGTACAATCTCTCCCACTGCATGGCCGCAACTTCCCTATCCGTGCGACCCACGTTCCCCTTCATCCACGGATTTATGACGTAATCGACTCCGAAATACTCCGGCCTGCACATCAGGAATCTCACGCTTTGCGTTTCTGCTCCAGGATTTTTCAACAAAACCTCCAAAAAAAGAGTTTTCGACTTGCGATGAATTAGATGACTGACTTCACACAAATATTATACGACATACCTGAAAAAGCGAAGGAAATGAATGTACCGCGGTACAAATCGAGGATAACACTTCTCAACAAAATATCGCCGATTGGTGTTAAACTTCTATTTAGGGAAACCGTCGAACAATGTGGGCTTGATTATTTCAAATCGGCGGACAGTCCAGACAAACTCTTTACTGGGACAGTTGAAATTATGAAAGCAAATACTTTTATTATGGCCCTGCTTCTATTGTTGCCAATATACGCCTTCGCGAAGGACTCCGGTTCTCCATCGGTTTTCAGGCATTACATGGTTGAAATATTTCAAAATTATCGAAACGTTTATCTTAGCGTACAGGAAAAAAAGTACGATGTTACCGACATTCATTTAAAACAGATGCAGGAGTATATCGCAAGAGCGCCGGGCATGACTCCCGATCTTCGAAAGGACGGGAAAAAGCTGGATAAAAAACTGTTTATGCAGCGGCTGAGCAGGCTTGAAAAAACCGTCGCGGATATGAGGACCGCGCTGGCAAGCTATGATTTCAAGGCTGTTGACAGAATGCCGATGGAGATTTTCAATATCTGCGTTTTATGCCACGCAGACATGAAAATGGAACAGCTTTTCCGAATACCGAAACATGCCACCCTTTTCGGAGAGTACATGCATGAGATATCAAAAATAATCGATACCGCCGAACTGTTTGTTGAAAATGGCGAACATAGCGAAGCGTATGATTACCTCTTGATCTCCAATTTTTACCTCGAGCTTCTTGAAAAAGTATTTCCGGCTGAGGGGAAATCAGGAATAATCATGGATAAAACCTCCTTTAATTCCCGCATCATGGAGGTCAAGAATTTCAATACCTCGCTTCAAGTAGACATAAAGGCAAACAAGCCTGTTGATATCTCCAAGCTTAAAGATAAATTCAACAATTTATGCGTAGCCTGCCATGAACCTGATCGAATATTGTAGCTAGAATTCCGCATTTTCAGGTCTATTTGTACTATTAGATAATGGTCTGCATCATGGAGGCTTTATCCCAAGCAGTCTACTTTAAAAGTGCCCACCTCTGCCGCATTGGCACATTCTCAAACTGGAAACAGGAGTGCCAAATCTTCAAATCTCCCAAGTGGCGTAAAATATTAATATTTCTGTTATTTTGGTATATTATGGGGAGGTAGAGGTGGAGAACTTTTCGTTGCTGGCAACCCGAATTGGGGACCGAAAATGAAATATTCACCCCCTATTTCTACATTTACAATTGCCGACGGAAGATCACTTAACCAGAGGAATCTTCCTTGGCATGAATAACTGATTGAGGAGTTTTGAAGCAGACAAGGGTATCATAATAAAATCCGGCAGACATCATCTTGCATGGCAATTGATTTATTAACCGTTGTCGCTACAAACGGCAAATTACCTTGATTACGCACTATATTAAAATGTGCTTTGTAGGAACTGAATATGAGAATTTTGATAGTAAGTGAAAAGAAATACGAAATCAGGCAGATTCGCGAACATATAGAGCAACTTCCATTTAAGGAATTTGCCAAGGACACAACAACCGAAATATTTGAGGAAACAGGGAGCAAAAACGCCTATGACCTGATCGCTTCCAAGCTAAAGCAGAGTTTTACCTTTGACCTTGTTATCGCGTCACATCGCATGAAACTGGTAACCGGATTTCAGTTGGCCGAAAAAATCCACAAGCTTGAATCGGATAAATTCATCCCTGTCGTAGTATTTGGAACCGGCATCATTGAAGACGCCAAAAATGAGCCAAACAGGGAGATCTTCGCCAATGGAAGAACCTATGTTTCCGAATTGCCTATTACATTTGACGGTTTTAAAAATGTTTTCACCTCCATAGCCGAAACACTCGCCCAGAACGAGGATCAGCATAGAAAAGAGGCAATAGAAAATCTGTTATCCTACAGGGACACGAATGATTTTCTTTCAACAATGGAAAATCTATACATGCTTTCTGCAAGAAAGGTGATCAACTATTCAGCCTATGCTCCATGGTCGCCTATACCTTTACTGAGCCTCGGCAGGATCTATATCGGCAGCAATATGTTCGACACTGCGATTCCCTATCTGAAAAGAGCGATCAATCTCGATTTTAGCCTGAAAGACGCGCATAAAAATTTGGCCATATGCTACAAAAAACTGGGGCAGGCCTATGAAGAACTGGAGGAGCTTAAACAGTTGCTCAAATCATCTCCTCAATCTTCATCTGTACTTTTCAAGGTAGGCGATTCGTATTTACGCGAGTCTGACTATGAAAAAGCTGCGGAGTACTTTAAAAAAGCAATCGCTTCATGCAAACCGGACGATGGAGTTCGTCACAAAGCCAGGATCCATGTCGGTCTTGGAAACGCCTATGTAAAAGAAGGCGATTTCAAAAAAGATATCTCCAAATACACCATGGCTGAAGGGGAGTTTAAGACTGCGATATCAGTGGACCCTACCCTTCTTGCGGCGTATAACAGCCTCGTCATCACTTATAAAAAACTGGGACAGGAAGAGCTGGCCAAGGAGGCAATGCAAAAAGCAATAAGCATCATGCCGGACAGTTCCGAAGGGTGGATCGCACTTTTTGAAATCTATCTGATAGATGGGGAATATGACAAGGCTAAATTTTCGCTTCAAAAGGCCATAAAATACGATCCTGAAAATCAGATCATTCTCTGCATAGCAGGCGAAACCTACGCAAGGCAGAATATGCTTCAGGAAGCGATAGAACTTTTTGAGAAGGCAATTGACATAAACCCGTCCGACCTCAGGCTTTACAATTATATCGGTATTTGCTACAGACGCCTGAATGAGATCGGCATGGCGATTGAATATTATCAGAAGGCCCTGAAGATCGATGACAAGGATCCAAATATTCACTATAACCTGGGCCGGGCTTATCAGCAGGGCAGCAATAATTCTCAAGCTGAAAAATCATACAAGAAAGCGCTTGCCCTGCAGCCTGATTTCAGCGAGGCAAAAAATGCGCTTGATAATCTGGCTAAATTCCCCGCCACTTCAAACAAGCGAAAATCAGTGCGATAACAGATGAGGTATCACCCTCTTTATGTCGAATAATAATTCAGAAATAGATTCTAGAAGGGGACATATTTACTGTTCTTTCCGTGTACTTTCTTTGACTCTTTTTTTCTGCATAGTCATCGTAGAAGCTATTTTCATTTCAGCCCTCTACTTTTTACCTGGATTGCCGCATGCCGTCCTTGTCGCAATCAGCGTTGGAGTATCCGCAATTATTATCCTGCCCGCCGTATATTTTTCCGTTTACCTCCCATCCGCACAACAGGCTAAATCACCTGTTAAAAGCGAAGCAGAGCTGAGGGAAATTGCGGACACGCTTGAAGATGAAGTCCGCGAGAGAGTGGACAAACTCGCTGGCTCTGCCGCTGAATCCCGGGCTGTCCTGGAATCTTCCGCAGACGCCATTGTGAGGATAGATACGGATGGAAAAATTTACTCGGCAAACCAGGCGACCTATAAAATATTTGGTTATCGCAGCAGGGACCTTATCGGAAAAAACATATCCATCATCCTTCCATCGGACTATCAGAAGATACTGGTCGACGGATTCCTCTCCACTCTGAGTGATTGGGGAACTGACAATGTAATCCCTTCCAATGAAGTGCAGGCTGTTACGCGCTTTGGCAATAGCATTCCGATAGAACTTACAATCTCCGAATGCATAATCAAACCGAAACTATATTATGTAATGAACATGCGTGACGTGTCGGAACGCAAGATTGTCGAAGAGGCGCTTAAAGAGAGTGAAAAGAGATATCGCGCTCTCGCCGAGAACAGCATCGTAGGCATATGGCAGGTAACACCGGACGGCAAAACTCTCTATTTAAATCCTGCAATGCGTACACTTCTGGAAGTGGACAAAGATTACAATTTTTCGGAAGCCTCCTATCATTCCTTCTTTACTCTTGATAGCCGGATTAAGATCAGGCAGGAGTTTGAAAAGAGACTGAAAAATATCGCCTCCACATACGATTCGGAAATTATCGGAAATCGCGGAACGATCAGCATCGTAAAGATCTCGGAAGCTCCGCTTCTTACGGATGATGGGGAAGTACACAGCCTGATAGGAACCTTTACCGATATCACTAGCATGAAAAAGGCAGAAGAAGAACTTCGCAAGGCAAAAGAGCTTGCGGAGGAAGCTACGCGTTTAAAGGACAAATACGTCTCGCTTGTTTCGCATGATCTCAAGGGACCGCTTGGAACGATGCTCGGGTATCTGGAGATGATCGAAGATTTTGATGAAAATGGGGCAGATTCACAGCGTAAAAACCTTATTAATTCCGCGCGAAAATCGGGTCAAAACATGCTGCTCCTTATCAACGATGTCTTGAATGTAAGCAGACTGAAAGCCGGACAAATGATCAAGGATAAGAGTTTTATCGACGCATTCTCCATCGCCAACGAGGTTATCGAGAATTTTTTCATTCTAGCGCAGCAAAAGGGGATTATTCTTAATAATGAGGTCAAGAAGCACAGCAGAATATACGCCGACGCCACCATGTATTTTGAAGTAATTCAAAATCTCGTTTCAAATGCGATAAAATTCTGCAATCGGGATGATAAAGTTACGCTTTTTACACCGGAAGGAAAACCGGCTACGGTCGGCGTATCGGATACCGGTGTCGGCATAGACCCATATTATATGGACAACCTTTTCAGCTACGAATTTAAGACATCCACAACCGGTACAGCCGGAGAAATCGGAACGGGATTTGGCTTGCCGCTTTCCAAAGATATTATGGAGGCCCATGGCGGTAATCTGACGGTTGAGTCCACGCAGGGAAAGGGAACCACTTTTCTGGCGTCACTACCCGATATCAAGCCAAAGATCATGCTGGTTGATGACGAAAAGGAGCAACGCTACCTATTTTCCCTATACCTCAAGGATCTTGATATTGAATTGATAGAGGCGGAAAACGGCGCAATCGCGCTAGACATATTGAAAGTATCTCCGCCTCATCTGATGATAACCGATATCATGATGCCGGAAGTCGACGGCTTTGACCTCCTCATCCAGGTTAAAAGCGTACCATCCACAAAATCCATTCCGGTTATGATGATCGCCTCTGATTCAGAGATCAAAACAAAGGAGAAGGCTTTAAGATTGGGAGCTGTCAGTTTCAATGTAAAACCGATAAGCCGCGACGATTTCCTGGCACAGGTACGAAAATATATCGGGTATTGACAACCCTGTCGATGGAAAAATTATAAACCAGAGAAGAGTGTTACACTGCGAGAATTTTATATTCTCCTTTTTCCCATCCGTCCTGTCCCGACAGATACCACTTGGAAAATCGACGGTCGGAAGGGCCTCCGGCCAGTGCAGTACGAATATAATTTTTATCCATTTCCGCGATCATCCGGAATGTAGGGCAAAAACTGGTGGTTCTCCCGCCTGAATTGTATAACTGCCCCTGATGAATACTTGCGCGCCCTCCGCGCATTTTTACCGGACCTCCGTCAAATCCAAACAAAGCCGGAAGCTTACCCCCAAAAAACATATTCGAAAGTTTATATTTTTTGCTTTCTCCCCACTCGACAGCTTCGCCTGAAAGCGCTTCCAGCGCACACTCGGAATATATCTCATTTCTTGACTTTCCATTGAACCACTCTGATCTTTCGGCCAGCAATACCCTGTCGAAGTTCCCGTAAAAATCGGCAAATATACCGGTCCCTTCGTGGAGCCAGCTGACCACCTCCTCACCCAAAGCGCTTTTACCGAAAACCTTGATCAACAGCTTCTTGTAAAACTCCTCAAACAGATAGGCACCTTTTGATTCCGGGTCATAACAGCAATCCCAATCGCGAAGAATATCCCCCTGCCGCGAAAACGGGAGGAGCGGACGCAAAATATCCATGATTTTTTTTGCCTGCAGGGAATATGTATCGAACTGCATTTTCTCGCAGTATTCCGGCGTTAATTTTTCCCTCTCGTCGATCAATTGCCTTATGCGGTCCGCCCTGTAGCTTTCCATCGAGATGTTGCTAGCAGTGACCTTGCCCAGATGATTTAGATCATCATTGGCAGTGACTATATATTGCTCATCCGGGTTATAGCTTCTTGGCAGATCGACATACTCAAAAAATCCCTGCCAGTCGTTCTCTTTTTTCCACCCCTCAAGCGGAACAAAGCCTGACGACCCCTTCCCCCTTTTCGGCAACAAGCCTGACATCTGATATCCGATGTTTCCGGCAACATCTGCAAATACCCAGTTAAACGACACCTCGAGATTCCCCAGGCAATTCATCCCCTCTTCAGCGCTCTTCGCGCTCCAGATATCCGTGAACGCCTTTAACGATTTTACTCCCGCCTCTGCCGTGGCCCATCGCGTAGCCAGGTATAATCCTTCTTCATAGGGGTCTCCATCCAGCACGCCATGTTCGTTTTCGTAAAATTTCACCTCTATCGGTTTCTTCCCTTTTCTTTTTATGATCTCCTTGCGTTCCGAAAAGGGAACCCATTTGCCGTCCTCTCGCTTAGCCTTCCCATCCTTGCACTCCTCCATCCATGAGTCGACGGAATCCATGAAACTGTAGGTCACCCCCCATGCAAGATCGTTTGTTTTCCCTATCACCAGCGCGGGAATACCCGGCATCGTTGCCCCCATACCGTAGCGTTCTCCCACGGAAAGCGATATCTCATACCACACGTTTGGCAGACGATTATTTTCGAGATGCGGATCATTCGCAAGCATCGCCTGGCCGCTGGCGCTTCTCGCGCCTCCTACCACCCAATTGTTCGACGCCATCACCCGCGGAACAATGGAGTTCCACTTCAGCCCTTCCGGCACTATCCTCTCGGAAAGTTTTATCCTCCGTATCAGCGCCTCATCCATATCCCCAAGAAGGCCGGGAAAAAGCTCTTCCAGTTTTTCCTTTTCAACGCCTCCCTGAACCATCTCCACCAGTAGCCGCTCTATCTCTCCCTGCGACTGTGCCAGCGTGAGATACCCGGTCATGCGGGAAAGAAGCATCGTATCGCCGATCGTCCACGCATCTGGTTTGTATCCCGCAAGCTTCAGCTCCCACGGATATTTTTTGGATAAATATTCGTTCACACCTAGACAGTATGAATCTGAAAACTCCTTCAGGTCGGGCGTAAGTTTTGTGACTTCAGAATCGACCTTCCCGCTCCAGTTCATCTTGCGGAAAAAGATATCTATCTCCTCCATCTCTTTGGTTGACTGCAGAAGTTCGGAAGCGCGCCCGAGGCCGAGGATCCGCATAAGAAGCATTTGAAGCCCCCTGTCCATCGCATGACAATAACCAAGCCCTTTATAAAGGTCTGCGATGCTGTCAGCTTTTACATGCGGTACGCCGTTTTCATCACGACGGATGCTTATTGGCCCCTTCCCCATTATCAACTTTTTCATTTACATATCCCCATCCGATAGTAATCATATGCTAAATGTTATTGGTTTTTCGACGCGTCTTGAAATTATACCATTATTACCTGTTATCATAACTAATAATTCGAGAACGATCAGCCGGAAAAGATGCATGCATCGAAATATGCTTTTCAACACCTACTGATCAAGTGTTTTGAATCATGCCCTGACATGCCGCCTATACAAATACTTTGGTCAATATATTTACAATAAGGGCGTAACAACTGCACCCCAATACATTATAAAGGATATGAAGTCGATTGAACTCCCATTAGATTTTCCATCCATCCCCTTGAAAGATATTTTGCCCACCCCCCTAATGTTTCCCGGTATTTCGCCGAATAGTCTTATAAGGGCAAATAACTGTACGTCAATCTGGAGGACATTTAATGAATATTGAGAGTTTATCAGGTGCGGTAAAATCACCGGTTGCCGGGGGAAAAGAGAATACTCCCGCCTTGAAAAAAGCGCTGGACGCTGAAAAACAGAATGGTTCACAGATCATGAAGATGCTGAACAGCGCTTCGAAAGTATCTGGAGCGCTTGGCGGCTCGAAAAAGCCCGAAGGCATCGGCAACGCGATCGACATGGTCGGCTAAAAACCCCAATTTATTTGTCTGTTTTACGGTTTCCGTAAAGCAGACAAATTCTTTTCAACTCTCCCCCTTTCATGGCAAAGTGGGGATATGTTGAATACCCTCCTCCCGTTTCTGGACAGCTTCTTTTTCATATTCCATACGCTTATTCTTTTTTTCAACCTCTTCGGCTGGATATGGCGGAGCACAAGAAAGGCAAACCTTGCATTGCTGTCGCTGACAGCCTTTTCATGGTTCGGTCTTGGGATATGGTACAGCTGGGGCTACTGTCCCTGCACCGATTGGCACTGGCAGGTCAAGAGGAGCCTCGGCCAGCAGGAGCTCCCTTACTCCTACATAAAATATCTTCTCGACACTCTCCTCGGCACCGACCTCGACGCCGGACTGGTGGACGCTACAACCGTCGCTCTTTTCCTTCTCGCCCTCTTCATTTCCGCCTACCTCAACTACAAAGAGTGGAAACAAGGCAGATTATAGTTTGGCATATACACATAATTATGCTAATTTATGTGTATAAACGAAGGGAGATATTTTCATATGACACGGACAAATATTGAATTGGACGAAATACTTGTTGCGGAAGCAATGAAGCTCACCAGGAAGAAGACCAAAAAGGAACTGGTAAATTACGCGCTGGAGGAACTTGTCCGAAAGAAAAAGAGGAAAAAACTCCTTGAGTTTGAAGGCAAGGTAAAATGGTCCGGTAATCTTGTCGAGATGAGAAAAAGCAGGGGATGATACTTGTTGATACCAGCGTATGGATCGATTTCCTAAGGGGCACCCCTTCCCCTCAGCGGCATCTCCTTCACAGACTTATAGAGGAAGAGGAGGATATTTCCATTACCGGGATTATTCTTACGGAAATCCTTCAGGCCATTAGGGAAGATAAACAATTCAATGCCGTTAAAAGCTATCTTATCGAACTCCCCATCTTTGAACCTGAGGGCGTCGATACATATCTGAAGGCGGCAAGCATCTACCGCGATTGCAGAAAAAAGGGGAAGACCGTAAGGAAGACGGTCGATTGCGTCATCGCCGCCATATGCATCGAAAACAGGCTCCCCCTCCTCCACAAAGACAACGACTTCACCAATATCGAATCATGTACCGACCTGAAATTGTTATCAACTAATCAGTAACGCCACCCGCATACTCTACGACTCTTTTGCAACTTTTCTATTCGCAAAGTGCATTAACTAGTTTGATAATTATGTATGAATATTTACAGCCATAAGCAGAAGCTGATACAGAATTCTCTTTTCTTTATTTTACTGTCACTTACATGTTATTCTTTAATTAACAAAATAATCGGCATATAAAATATATTATAAAAGGTCAAAATAATTTATAAATGTTTAAATTCTGTGTAAAATAATCGAAGATTATGGATTATGAAACTGGAAAAATAAATTTAATCAAATTAGGAAGTGATTATTCTGCATCAAACAGAAATGAAGCTTCAACAAGATTTCACCTAATTGATCGCCTTTTTTGTGAATGCTTAGGCTGGGAAAGGGAAGACTGCTCACTGGAAGAATCTTATGCTGGTGAGTTTACAGATTACACCTTCAAAATCAGCAGTAGAAGAGTCCTAGTTGTTGAAGCCAAGAAGGAAGGTGATTATTTCGAGGTCAGTGTTGAAAAAATTAGAAAAAAAGAATACTTAATTTCGACTTTATGCAAAGACAATCCTAACCTCAAGAAAGCAATAAACCAAACAATTAGCTATTGCCAAGCTAGAGGCGTTCCGGTCGGATGCGTTTGTAATGGACCTCAGATCGTAATATTTATTGCATGCAGAACAGATGGCATATCTCCTCTAGAGGGTCGAGCAGTAGTTTTTGTTTCATTTGACCATATGATAGATAACTCTTTAAAACTATGGAATTTCATGTCCAAGGAGGGCATAAAAGATGAAAGAATCATTTTTCATTTACTAGAAAAACCTCTACCTGTTGTACCTAATAAGCTTTCAAGTAGGTTGCTAAACTATCCTGGTCTTAAAAACAGAAATAGCTTTCAAATTGATTTACAAATGTTAAGCGATATCGTACTTGAAGATATGCCAAACACAAAATCAATGGAAAAAGAGTTTCTCTCGTACTGTTACTGTCCGAGTGGAGCACTTTCTCAACATGCAATGATTAGCAAATCTCTTTTGAGGGCACGACATACTGCGCTGTTTAGTTCTGATATTAAAGCTCCAAAAATTGAACAAATTAGTGGAAAAAAGGGAATTGCAGATAATTTTATTGCTGAAAGCATCAGCAAACGTCCAATTTTGCTGATTGGCTCTGTTGGCTCTGGAAAAACGATGTTTACTAGACATTTGATTAATATTGAAGCATCAGAAATATTTGAAAAAGCCATCACTCTACACTTAGACCTTGGTGAAACAGCAATACTTGGCAGAGATATAAAAGGCAGTATTGTAGATATTATAATCAAGCAACTTATAGAAATATACAATATTGACATATTCGAAGATACCAACATTAGGAAAATTTACCCAGATGAGATCAAGAGGTTCGATAAATCAATATATGGAAAACTTAAAAAAACAAACGACCTTACGTTTGTTAAAAAAGAAATTGAAATGCTCGAAAAACTTACCTCTCAAACCGAGAAGCATCTTAAAAATTCATTAACATTCTATTCCAACGTTAACAGGAAACAAGTTATTATCTTCCTTGATAATATTGATCAGAGATCTGAAGATGATCAGCAATCTGCATTTCTAGTTGCCCAAGAACTAGCGGCTAACTGGAAATGCACGGTATACTTAGCCTTAAGACCAGAAACATTTCATCGATCTGTAAAATCTGGTGCACTAGATGCTTATCATCCAAAAGCATTTTCTATTGCTCCACCTCGAATTGACGATGTAATTGAAAAAAGGTTAAATTTTGCACTCCAAATTCTAAGGAAAAAACTAATTAGTCGCGATGAAACACTGAATACACTGTTTGACGTAAATTATTCAAAAATGGAAATAATCATAAAATCATTTAAAACAACATTGCTACGAAAAAAAGATACAGTTGAGGCTATAGATAATATATCCGGTGGAAATGTTCGAAAAGCTTTAGGATTTGTAAAAACCTTTTTTTGCAGCGGACATGTAGATACTGAAAAAATAGTTGCTAAGGGAGAAGGGTATTCCGTCCCACTCCATGAATTCTTAAGGGCCATTATCTTTGGGGACTCCATCTATTACAATCCAGAAAGCTCACCAATAGCTAATTTATTTGATGCTACTAGGAATGATCCAAAAGAGCACTTTTTAATACCAGTTTTGTTATCAATACTTAATTCTCTTACATCTTCAAACAGTGAAGATGGATTTATCAACATGAGTAAAGTTATTGAAAGCTCACAAGGAATAGGCCTTACACCAACACAAATTAATGAAACAATCAACAGATGTATTAAGTATAGTTTGTTAAAATCATCTGGTTCATCTGATAAAAATGAAGAGGAACCTATCGCTGTCAGGATTACTACTGTTGGTGAGTATCATAGGAAAAAGCTTCTATTACTATTTGTTTATTATGACGCCATAATTGTTGACACCCCCATCTTAGATCACAGCTTTAAAAGTCAAATTAAAGACGAACAAACAATACTTGGTAGATTGAATCGTTGTGATATATTTTGCGATTACTTAGACCTAATGTGGGAACAGAGCAATCTACCTACGGATGTCTTTGATTGGAAAATCTATTCTAATGCCATTAGGAATAATATATATACTATAAGGAGAGAACTTTCGTCCCATAGAGCGCAGAAAAATGATTAATTAGAATTATACCTGCATTAACAAGTAGGAGTGCTCTCCCTTAAAGGCTATAGTAACACTCGTTTGATGGCGGAGAGCCAGCCGGAGTAGAGGGCGTCGCGTTTCGCGTTGTCCATCGACGGGATGAAGCGTTTCTCGGATTTCCATAGGTCGCGGATCTCATCGAGCGAACCATATACCCCCGTCTGCAATCCGGCAAGGAACGCCGCGCCGAGTGCGGTCGTCTCCGTTATCACCGGGCGGTCAACCTCCGCGCCTGAAATATCGGCAAGGAACTGCGATAGCCAGTCGTTCTTCACCATCCCGCCGTCAACTCGTATAACCGGAGGTCTAGCGGCGCCGTCCATTACAAGCGCTTCAATCAAATCCCTGCTCTGGTAGCAGACCGCTTCCAATCCGGCGCGGACGATATGCTCCTTCGTGCTGTCTCGCGTGAGACCGAAGATCGCGCCTCGCGCGTCCGGATCCCAGTGCGGAGCGCCAAGCCCGGTGAACGCAGGGACAAGATAAACGCCACCCGTACCATCAACCGATCTTGCCATCGCTTCGGTCTCGCTCGCGTTTGCGAAGAGTTTCATCTTATCGCGCATCCACTGCACGGTCGTCCCTGCGTTGAATATCGAACCCTCCATCGCGTATACGACTTTCCCGTCGAGGCGATAGCCGACCGTCGTAAGCAGGCGGTTCTTCGACGCGACCCCCTTCTCACCCGTATTGATTATCATGAAACAGCCGGTGCCGTATGTGCTCTTCACCATCCCCGGCTCGAAACAGCACTGCCCGAAAAGGGCCGCCTGCTGGTCACCCGCCATCCCGCCAATCGGGATCTCCGCTCCGAGGAGCGACGCGTCGGTCGTGCCGAAATCGGCGGCGTTATCGAGAACATCCGGCAACAGCTTTTCCGGAACATTGAAGATCTTCAACAGCTCCCCGTCCCACTCCTGCGTATGGATATTGAAGAGCGACGTGCGCGCCGCGTTTGTAGCGTCTGTCGCGTGGCTCTTTCCTCCGGTGAGACGCCAAAGGAGGAAAGTGTCGATAGTGCCGAATGCAAGCTCCCCCGCATCGGCCCTCTTCCGTGCGCCCGGGACGTTATCGAGGATCCATGCTATTTTTGTCGCCGAGAAGTAGGGATCGACGACCAGCCCGGCCTTTGCGCGGATGGTCTCCTCATGCCCGCCTTCTACGAGCTTTCGGCAAATCTCGGCTGTCCGCCTGTCCTGCCAGACTATCGCCTTATGAATCGGCTTTCCTGTTTTCCTCTCCCATATGACGGTCGTCTCCCGCTGATTCGTTATCCCGATAGCGGTAATATCCTTTGCCTTGACCGATTTCGTTGAAAGCGCTTTCCAGCAGACTTCAAGAGTGGTATTCCAGATCTCTTCCGGGTCGTGCTCCACCCAGCCGTCGCGGGGGAAATACTGCATGAACTCCTTCTGATCCTGCGATACCAGGTTTGCGTAGCCGTCGAAGAGAATAGCGCGGCTGCTGGTCGTCCCCTGGTCGATGGCAAGTATATAGTCCGGCATGAATAAATCGTATCACAGACGGAAACGAAACGCAGTCCCGCCCTTGTCAGGCGCCCCGGAAAGCGTTATGGAACCAGACGCTAAATAAGGAAGCGCTGAAAGATAACCGCAAGACCGAGAAAGGCGAAGAATCCTACGATATCGGTGATCGTGGTGAGGATGATGCTTGAACTTTGCGCTGGATCAAGGCGGAGGCTTTTCATGGCTATCGGGATGAACGCCCCGGCGAATCCGGCAACCACCAGGTTGATCAGCATGCCAAGACCGATGACGAATCCGAGCATCGGGTTCGACTTCCAGAACCACGCGACGAGCCCTGTAACTATACCGACTACCACGCCGTTGATAAGGCCGATGGTCGACTCCTTTATGATAAGGGCCTTCACCTTGGCAGGAGGTATCTCGCGCATTACTATCCCCCTCATTACAACGGCAAGCGATTGCGCCCCCGCGTTCCCCCCCTGCCCGGCTACGACAGGGAGATAGATAGCCAAGACTGTTATCTTCGCGATGATATCCTCAAACAGCGAGACTACTGACGCGGCGAGAAACGCAGTAGCAAGATTGATATGGAGCCAGGGGAGGCGGCTTTTTATCGAATCCTTGATGGGAGAGAAAGCCCTCTCATGACCGCTTGCGCCGACCATTTTCTGGATATCCTCCGTGGTGGATTCCTTTATCTCCTTTATAAGATTTTCCGTCTTGATGATGCCGAGGAGTCTTTTGTTTGCGTCGACAACCGGCGCGGCAAAAAAATGATGCTCCTTCAGCTTTGCCAATATTTCTGAACTGTCGGCAAAGCAGTCGATAGCTAGAACATCCGTGCGCATATGCTGAGCGAGCTTGTCCGTCCCGTGGGCGAGAAGCATGTCGCGCATGTTCATAACCCCTTTGAGGTGATTTCCTTCATCCACGACATATATATACGAATCGGGAAAACCTTTTGCCGACAGCCTTCGAATCTTCTGAATTGCGTCGCGCTGCAGGACGTTTTCGTTAAACGCTATTACCTTTGTCGTCATCAGCCTTCCGGCGCTCCCTTCTGGATAGGTTAGAAGCTCCTGTATCTCGCTTTTCTTTTTCTCGTCGATGATCCCCAGGAGAACTTCCCTTTTCTCGGAAGAGACCTGCATCAGGATCGAAGTTGTTTTCTCGGAATCAAGATAGGCGGTTATCTGCGCGAAATTGGCCTCAGGCAGGCGCTCCATCAGCGAAGCGGCGTATGAGTCATTCAGATATTTCATTGCTTCGGCTACAACCGAAGCCGGGAGGAACTTGAATATTTCGATCGCATCCTCTTCCGGCATTGTTTCCAGCGTCCTCGCCGCGGCGACCGGATCCTGCTGAAAATACTTTTGCGTGACAGATACAAAGGCCTGATTTTTTTTCATTTTACTCTCTATTGCCAGCCGGGATTTTCAACATCGGTCCGTCAAAGCACATGATAACCGATTTGTGAAACGCAATCACCTTCCGCCGGGCTTGCGATATAAGGATCCATATTTTATTTTCTGCCGGATATCCCTTATACTCTGTTAAGCAAGCAAATATTCTAAATACTATCTATGAAGATCGGCAAATGAAAATAATAGAAGATTTTATAAAGAAAGAATCCTCCAGCGGCATTATTCTGATAATTGTCACAATTCTGGCACTTATACTGAAAAACTCCCCACTTTCGGATATGTACGAATCTTTTCTCCATACACCTGTTGAGGTCCGCTTCGGAGCGCTTCACATAGACAAACATCTATATCACTGGATAAATGATGGCCTGATGGCAATATTTTTCCTTCTTGTAGGAATAGAAGTAAAAAGAGAAATTCTTGAAGGTCACCTCTCTTCCTTTTCACAGCTGGCGCTGCCCGGGTTTGCCGCCGCGGGGGGCATGATAGTCCCCGCTCTCATATACGCATCATTCAATTATTCCGATCCTGTTGCCTTGGCCGGGTGGGCTATACCTACCGCCACCGATATTGCTTTCGCGCTCGGCATTCTTTCTCTTCTTGGCGACAGGGTACCTATCTCGCTGAAAATATTCCTTATGGCGCTAGCCATTATAGACGATCTTGGAGCAATACTTATAATCGCAATTCTTTACACGACCGACCTCTCCCTACTCTCCATCACCTGTGCCGCGAGCGCCCTTGCTGTTCTTATCTCTTTAAATTGGCTGGGTGTCGTCAAAAAAACCGCCTATTTCATAGTCGGAGTGGCGCTATGGGTTAGCGTATTAAAATCTGGGGTGCATGCCACACTTGCGGGGGTAGCCCTCGCTTTCACATTACCCCTTAGAGGTACCGGAGAAAATGGCGTCGCGCGTTCGCCCGCTATAGAAGTTGAACACGACCTTCATTTTTGGGTGGCATTTTTCATTCTTCCTCTTTTTGCATTTGTGAATGCTGGGGTTACGCTTGGGAACATATCGCTTGAACAGATGGCCGGCCCTGTTCCTCTCGGAATAATGCTTGGCCTGTTTTTCGGGAAACAGGTTGGCGTATTCGGATTTACCTGGCTGTCGATAAAACTCGGCTTCGCACAACTTCCAAAAGGAGCCAATTGGATAAATCTATACGGTGTTTCCGTTCTAACAGGCATCGGTTTCACGATGAGCCTGTTTATAGACTCGCTTGCTTTCGAAGATGACCACACCTTCCTTTTCACCGACAAACTTGCCATATTGCTCGGCTCCTTCTTTTCGGCTGTGGTCGGCTATCTTATTATCCGAGCAGGGAGCATAAAGGGGAAAATAGAAAAATGAAAATAACCGGTTTTTCCCAACAGAGATTTGCCATATTTGAGGTTAAAATATATAGCTATGGAAAGACCAAAAGGGATACCGGCGGACAAGGCGCTTGAGATACTCCTCACTGGAAACAGGCACTTCGTAGAGAACCATCAGGAAAATGCAAGCCGCGCGAGTACCGTCGTGCGCAAGCTCGACCAGGAGCAGCGGCCTCTGGCGGTCATAGTAGGCTGTTCAGACGCGCGCGTTCCCCCTGACGTTATCTTCGATACCCATCTTGGGGATCTCTTTACCATCCGCACGGCCGGTCATGTCATAGGAGCCGTTTCGCTAGGAACAGTTGAGTACGCTGTGATGGTTCTTGGCGTAAACCTTGTTGTCGTGCTAGGTCATGGCTACTGCGGAGCTGTGACATCCGCTCTTTCCGACGCCGAAACTATCGGACTTGCGCCAGTGCTGGCGCCGATTCGCGAAATAGTGGAAAAAGCTGGAGGAAATATGACAGTTGACGACGCGGTACGTCTGAATGCCCGTCACACCGCAGAACTGTTAAAATCATCACGCCCCGCCTTTCAAAAAATGATGAGCGACGGTACGCTTAAGATAGTTGCTACTTACTACGACCTGAATACAGGGAAAGTGGAAATTCTATAATCATAAGGCCAATTGAGTTTTGACAACCTGCTACTTTTAACCATCGCTATCAGCGATCTAACACGAGGTTCCAGTTCCCTGCAAACTCGAGTTATCGTCATCGCCAGCGGTAATTTGAGCTCTCCATGATTTCGAGAGTATCAGCTATATCTACCCAAAGCTTCCATAAGTTTGGCTTTTCTTATTGGTTTTGTGAGATGGTCATCACAACCGGCTTCCCTGCTCTTGGTTTCATGCTCCATTAGCGCGTGAGCCGTCAGCGCCAGGATGGGGGTACGCTTCATTTTTTCCCTGCTTTCCCATTCACGGATCTTTTTAGTCGCAGTAAGTCCGTCCATCACCGGCATCTCAATATCCATCAACACAAGATCGTATTTCCCTGAAGTGAATTTATCAAATGCGATCTGTCCGTTTTCAGCTATATCTATTTTATGTTGTGTGCTTTTAAGGTATGCGAGGACAAGATTTCTGTTGTCCAAGTTGTCCTCTACTAGAAGAATTGCCAGATCGCGCATGCCTTCTCTCTCTCCAGCACTCTCCTTCGTCTCCACAACCGACATTTTCACCTTGCCGGAACTGGCCTTGTTCAAATCGAATATGGCGTTGAAAATAAAATCACTCCCCTTGCCGACTTCACTCTTAAGACCTATTTCGCCCCCCATCAAATTGATAAGAGTCTTGGAAATTGTCAGCCCAAGCCCCGTGCCACCATATTTTCGTGTCACACTGGCATCGGCTTGCGAGAATGCGTTGAAAATCGAATTCTGCATTTCAGGCGGAATGCCTATCCCTTCATCCTTTACCGAAAAGAGAAGATCTGCTTTATCATTCACTAATCGATTGATCTGCACTGTTATGCTGATGGCCCCCTTTTCCGTAAATTTCACCGCGTTACCAAGCAGATTAATGAGTATCTGCTGGAGACGCATGGAGTCACCTAGCAATTTGCGCGGCACATCCGGCTCTATGGAGTAGGCTATTTCCAGTTTTTTCTCTCTTGCGCGGAATTTCATTATCTCCACAACATGCAAGACGATCTCGCCAAGATCGAATCCGTTGTTCTCAAGCTCCAGATGACCTGCCTCTATTTTCGAGATATCTAGAATATCGTTGATGATCCCAAGAAGATTTTCTCCTGCGTTTTTAAACGTGTTTATGTAGTTTTTCTGAACCTCTGTAAGCTCGGTTTCAGACAGCAAGTCTGCCATCCCTATAATGGCATTCATTGGGGTCCTTATCTCATGGCTCATGCTTGCGAGAAATTCGCTTTTTGCCTTTGTGGCTGTTTCGGCCTCCCTTGCAAAACTTTCGGCTTCTTCCTTCGCTTTCTGAGCTTCTTCGCGCAAGCCTTCAGAGATTAAAAGTGTGTGTTTCAAATCGGCGGCATAGCTTTCTGCCGCTTTCCTTGCTTCGATGATCTCCTGCTCAGCTTTCTTCTGTTCAGAAATGTCCGAAACTATTCCCAGAAACAATCGCTTGTCATCCAAAATCATCTCGCTTACCGCCAGAGATATCGGAAAAGTAGAACCATCCTTGCGAAGCCCCACAACTTCGCGCCCTATCCCGATTATTTTCTTTACGCCAGTGTTGCGGTAATTAGCCAGATAGCCGTCATGACTCCCCCGATACGGCTCTGGCATGAGCATCTTGATATTTTTCCCGACAACTTCGGCGGCAGTATAACCGAATATCCTTTCCGCGCCTGGATTAAAGGTTTCCGCGATCCCATTTTCATTGATCGTAATAATGCCGTTTAACGCCATATTTACAATCGTAGAAAAACGTTTCTCGCTTTCACGCAATTCCCCGGTCATTCTTTGAGCCATCCTTAACGAACGCCCTTGCGATGTCACCACACTCCAGGTGAATGCGAAGATAAGGATGCTGAAAATTACACCGCCAGTAGCGGCTATTACAGGCTTGGTGAAATCCAGGCTTTTCATGAACTTTTTATTGCTAAAATACTTCAACGTCCATTCATGCCCGGCAATTTCTACAATCTCTTGTATGCTGAAAACCGGGGATACATCATGAGTCAATATCTCGTCCGAATCAAACATTAGGGAAGAAGGCTCTGGATCCTTTCCGTCAAAAATATGCACATCAATCAGGTCATATCCTGTGTCAAATATACCGACCATCAGATCATCTATCCTGAATGGGGCATATACATAACCGATTATCGCTTCTCTTCGCTCCTCCAAAGTTGAATTCGCCGGCATCGATTTATCGTACACCGGCAGAAACAACAATGTACCAGCCTGCACCTTTCCTTTAATTTCCTGCACAAGGGTCACCTTGCCGGAAAGCGTGGGGAGACCGGTATCCCGCGCATGCTCCATCGCTATTCGCCTTGTCGGATTTGAAAACATATCATAGCCAAATGCCTGGCGGTTACGCTCGTCAAAGGGTTCAAGGAAAATAATGCTTGTGTATATTTCTCTTTCCCCTTCCGGGCGAATTTTATAATCAGGAAAACCTTCCCCCCTTATTGCGACCAAATGCCCCTGCAAATCCTCCGGCTTGATAAAAATGGACAAACCATAACCTTGAATACCTGGAAATATCTTCTCTAAACGTAAAGATTCAACAAAGGTCCTCCATCCCTCCCGTGTAACTTTGTCGGAAGCATTGAAAAATGCGACGCCTCCCCGCAAGGCCTGCTCGTAAGTTTGCATACGATTTTTGACTGATCGGGTGTGTTCTCTAGCTATGTTTCTAAAAGCTTTTTCTGCCTCACGTTCCACTTCCTGGCTGGTGTATTTCCAGCCAAAATAAGTGATCAACAATCCGAACATGAGAACGAGTAGAGGCGTAATCCTCGATACATATATGGTTATGTTTTTTCTCACAAATTCCGCCCTTTATTCAGCTTGAACTGGCCGGCATCCTGTCGCCATGCATTTAAAATACCCAAAATCAAAAGCTCTCCAATCGCCTTCTATAAGTTGGTGGGTATGACAGTCTTCCTCAAATGAAAACCATGCAATATCACCCTCCTGGTTCCTGTGCATTGCCTATCCAACACTATGCATTTGAGTCCTAAATGTATCGCTATTTGCGTTAATGTCTCATAGTCTGAAATAGGAAGTATTTGGCGATATTTTACGTTCTGGCGCCGTTTCTCCTTCTATTATAAGAGGATTTTACCAAGCCCTGCAAATACGTCAAACATATTACTACAAATAATTTTGTATATATTATGCTTTTACAAACAGATGCTCGCTTCTTTGACTAATTGGGTTTAACTGGTAAAAAGAGCAGAAATGACTTTAACAGTTTTCCTGTTTTTACTTTTTTTCAACGGAAACTATAGCGCTGAAGATGCTGCAGTGGCTTGCACCGAGGCTATGAGATGAATGAAATTCGGCTATTTTACAGAGTGACGAAGATAATAGTTTATTTTGCTCACATTGAGCGGAGAAAAATAGCAGGATGGCCCGTTTAATTGGGCCATCCCGACCTCAATATCCTTTAACCCGGGCAGTTCTCAAAACGAATAGGTCATTTCAGCCGCGATTACAGACTGGCTTTTCTTTCCTGCTCCGTCCTTATCTACCCACGCTTCCTTGTCCGAACTTGTGGAGCGATATTCCACCAGCAGGCCAAGGCCTTCCGCGATAGACATCGAAGGAGATACGGTTATTGAACTCCTTTTTTCCTCCGAGCCGGAACCGAATACGGCGCCATTCGTGTCGTTGAACGTGTCATAGCGGAGAGTCAGCCCGAAAGTGTCGTTTATCGCGTAATTTGCCATCACCAGCATGCCGTCCCACTTCGATGTGCCGCCGCTTGATTCGATGACTCCCATATTGTATTCACCACCTATAAGGAGATTTTTTACAGACTTTATCGTAAAATCGACGTCAGTTATTGTAGTCTTGTCGAGCGTGGTCGTTACAGGATCCCCCTGCGCATCCTTGTCGTCGGATGTCGCACCTGTAAGGAAGCTGATACCGAGGTTTATCCCTTCCGCGGGAGAAAGCCCTACCCTCGTACCGACCGTTTTATCCTTGTTGTTGTCGGTATTATTATCCATCCCATTCACATAATAGGCCGCGATATCGAATATCCCGCCGTTGAAGTGCCCCATGAATCCGGTGAGGTTCGTCGGCAGGCCGTAATCGAACACCATAGCGTGGGAATACTGATACATATCTGGAGCATCCAGCAGCTCGAAGCCTATTGGAGCGTTAAACTTTCCAAGTGTGAGGGTAATTTTTTCTGAAGGAGTTACAGCGATGAAACCCTGTTCAACGCCGCTTTCCGTTTCAGTGAAATCGATATCTATCCTGAAAGAGGCTTTATCGCCCGTCTTGCCGGTAAAATCGATCTCGGCGCTGTCCATGCCAAAGGAAGCTCTATCAGTTGACGCTTTTGTTGCGGCCGCGTCGTCAGTGACAGCCGCCGTGTCGTTCGTGACATATGACATATCCACAAATCCGTGAATTCCAAGCTCAACGGAATTTTCCGCCGCCTGAGCATTTATTGCCAAGCCTCCGCCAATTGAAAAACATAGTGCAACTAAAAATATATATTTCCTCATAACTTCTCCTTCCACTATTTAAAAAAATGTTGACTGAACGAGAACTGGCGCACTGCGCGCAAAGGCTATGAAACTTGTTTTAGAGCTATTAATACTTCCTCCTTCTTTTTTAATTAATTTGCTCAAAGGTAAACTCAACCGAAAAACTCTCTTCCTTGTCGGTTTTCAGGGGGATTGCAACCGTTTTTGCCGACTCTGAAATATTTGAGTATATATTGCCACTGCCGTTCAGGAATATTTCAGGGATTCCAGCTTCAAGCTTCATGCCAAGCGCTTCCAGATTTTTACGCGAATCCCCGGCGATCATATTGGTAATTTCTCCAACTGCATCCTTTACCTCCGCGTCAATTTCGCTTTTTTCCTCATACAGCATTCTGGAAACAATGGTTATTATCGCCTCTTTGGAAAATGAAAGAACAACAATGCCGCGCTTATCGCCTGTCAGCGGTATCGCGCCGCTGATATCCCCTCCCGGCTCCCTTTCCGTTTTCAAGGAGGCCTTGCCGGACACAGGAACAGTCTGGCACATTGTTTTCAGGACATTGATCGTGCCTCCCAAAAAGGCGTTTACCATTTCCGCGTCAACCGCACCGCTCATTTTTCCTCCCCATCGACAATATAAATAATCATACTACAAAAACAATTTACAATTCCCGGCAGTTCCCTGAAGAGTCATAGATCTTTACCGTGCCAGAGGAAACATATGCCAATACAGTTCTACTCAAATGTCCGCCCGTATCAGCCGAAACAGGGCTCATATTGTTCATCCATAGGATCCTTTTAATCGCTGTGACATTCCGGTTGCCTATTTCAAACACATTATTTTCATCCAAGGTTTGCGCTCCACCAGCGATTTTCACAATCATTTTGCTAGTATTAATTGTGGATCCACAATCATGCATCATATTTATCAGCGCCGGGATACCTGTGTTGGCAAAATATCCAGGGCGCTCTTCGGCAATACCCCTGTCTATATTTGAATCCGGAAGCGCTACATGAACCATGCCGGTTATCCCAGAAATCGGATCCCGCACTATGACCGCAACGCAGGAACCAAGTCCATATGTTTTAATTTTCGTGCCTGCATCTCCCGACACAGCCATTTCCCCAACGCCAACTATTATATTATTTCCAATGTTTTCGCTTTTTCGCCCATCCATGCAGTTAATCATTTTTGCCTCCTGTAATCATGTTTATGACTGTGTGAGCAATATCGTCTATTGGAATGAGTTGATCTGCCCCTCCATATTTATAAGCCTCGTTTGGCATACCGAACACCACTGATGTTTTTTCATCCTGTGCGACATTTTTCGCACCGCTTTTTTTCATTGCGAGCATCCCTTCTGCTCCGTCACGCCCCATTCCGGTCAGCATTATTCCATACCCGTTTTTCCCGACATGCTGGGCCACAGAATGCATCAATACGTCCACAGAAGGCATATGACCGCTCACTTTTTCACCTTCCTTGCAAACCACTTCGTAATGCCCACCCGACCGTATTACCGTCATATGCTTTTCACCAGGGGCAATAAGAGCCCTTCCTGGAATTATCCTGTCTCCTGTAGTTGCTTCCCTGACCTCCATCGGCACTATCTTGTTTAACCGTTCCGCGAATAGTTTTGTAAATCCTGGCGGCATATGCTGAACGATAACCGTTCCTGGAGCATTTACTGGAAATTTCTCCAGCACCTTTCTTATGGCTTCGGTTCCTCCGGTAGACGCCCCGATGGCTATTACCTTGTCGGTAGATTCCGCGAGAGCCTTTGAGGCCTTTACGTCGACCTTGAACAGGTTCTCCCGTTTACCTTTCCAGTGAGAGACATTCGCGGTAGATGCTATTTTCACCTTTGTCCTTAGCTGAACCATCATACCGTTCAACCCGCGCGATATATTTGAGGTAGGCTTTGAAACAAAATCGACCGCGCCGGCATCCAAAGCGTCAAACGTTATCTGTTTCCCCTTCTGGGTGAGCGAGCTCACCATTACCGTTGGTATCGGATACTGAGGCATCAACAATTTCAAAAACTGGACCCCGTCCATTCTAGGCATTTCGACGTCAAGCGTGAGAACATCCGGCTTCAGTTCGATAATTTTATCCCTCGCAATAAAGGGATCAGCCGCGCTTCCCACAACTTCAATACCCGGATCCATTGAAAGCCCCTTGGAAAGCGTATCCCTAACAAGGGCGGAATCATCCACAACCAATACCCTGATTTTATGCGACATTATACGGCTCTTTTCTGTAGATTGCCGGCTTCACATATGTATAATCCGTAGCCCTTCTATCCAGAGTTTCAGAATGACCAACAAAAAGATATCCGCCGACTGTAGTAAAATCGTAAAGTTTGTCCACCAGACTATTGCGCGTTTCCTGGTCAAAATAGATCATCACATTCCGGCAAAAGATTATGTCGAATCTTTTCTTGAACGGAAATACCTTGTTAATGAGATTAAATCTTCTGAACGTAACCATTCTTTTGATATCACTAGATACCGCATACATATTGTTGCTCTGCTTAGTGAAATATTTCAGTTTGTAATTCTGAGGCACCCTGCTGACCTTATCAGCTGAATAAACCCCTTCCATTGCCGTTTTTAACGCTGTACCCGAGATATCAGTCGCCAGCACACCCGTATCCCATTGATGAAATTCCTGGCCAAGACTTTCTCGTAAAATCATCGCTAGAAGATATGGCTCTTCGCCTGTGGATGAAGCAGCGCACCAGATACGGATATCGCGCGAATTGCGTCTTTTTAATTGTTCAATTACATCGGGCAGTGCATGTTCGATCAGATATTCAAAGTGACCATGCTCGCGGTAAAAATATGTATAATTTGTGGAAATGGAATCTGCGAGATCCACTAGCGCCTGGCCGGACGAATCACCAAGAATATATTCGTAATACTGCTTAAAACTGCTGAAACCGTTTGTGCGAAGATTGTTTTGCAAACGGCCGACTACGAGCGCCCGTTTTTGATCGCTAAGATTAATCCCCATCTTTTCATAAACAAGCGTTCTGATAAGATTGAATTCATCTGAGGAAATGCCTGTCGACCTTACGGGGAACCCCTCAGGCAAGAGATTTTGTATGTCTGTTTTGTCGTTCATGATGTTACTCATTATCATTTCGATCTCTTTTTATAACTCTTCCCGGAAAACTTGGGGAGTTTTCCGACTGGAATACTCCCCATAAAAAACGCCATTAACTGAGTCGGCACAAGATCGCGTTGATCTTGCCATCGTTTAAAATTTTCACGGCTTGCACCTTTTTCAGTTGAAGCTTTCCTCCCTGTTTCCGTCACTTCCATATGCCGCCACAACTTCCTCATCAGTGCCCATATCCCACTCGTCATCCATAGCATTTTGTTCATGCGTATGACTCCTTTCATGGATCGGGTAATCGGAGCTTTCAGATCCGTTCCTGTTTTCTCCGTTTCTTCCATAATTTTGTTCCCTGGTCCTGAACCTGGAGAGCATTTCCTTGAGATTAATCGCCTGACCCGCCAACTCCTCGGAAGCCGCGGCCGACTGTTCGGCATTTGCAGTATTTTGCTGGGTCACCTGATCGATCTGACCAAGAGCCTGACTAACCTGGGATATTCCCTGCGCCTGCTCGTTGGAAGCCCCGGCTATTTCTTCAACCAGGTCGGCGACCTTTGTTACGCCACGGACTATATCGGTAAGCGATTTTGAAGTTCTGCTTGCGATGGTAGCGCCGTTTTCGGCCTTCTTTACGGATCCCTCTATAAGATCTGCCGTCTCTTCCGCCGCCTTTGCGCTCCTTGCCGCCAGATTCCTCACCTCTTCGGCGACAACCGCGAAACCTTTGCCATGACGCCCGGCGCGAGCCGCCTCAACAGCCGCATTCAACGCAAGCAGGTTCGTCTGGAACGCGATTTCGTCTATTGCCTTGATGATTTTCGAAATATTCTTGCTCGATTCATTGATCTCCGCGACTGCGGCGACCATCTCATCCATTTGCTGATTTCCATCCTCCGCCATTTTTCGCGCTTCAGTAGAAAGAGTGTTCGCCTGCGTTGCGTTTTCGGCGTTAAGCTTTGTCTGTGAACCGATCTGAGTTAGCGAACTGGTGATCTGTTCAAGCGAGGCGGCTGATTCGGTAGAACCTTGCGACAGTGATTGGCTAGCGGAGGAGACCTGGTCAGAACTGGTTGAGACCTGGTCTGCCGCCATATTTATTTCGCCAATCACATCGCTCAGGTTTTCGGCGAATGCGTTTAAAGACGTTACCATCATCCCAATTTCGTCTTTTCTTTCCATCTTTAAACTTACATCAAGCCTACCTTTGGAAAGCTCATCAATAAGCGACATCATTCTCGCTATCGGCCCGGAAATATCCCTGCCGATCACAACTCCAAGCGCGATAGAAATAACCAGGACAACAGCGCTTAACGTAAGATAGAAAAGCATTGCCTGATATGCTCCTTGCTTCAGATCTCCGGCTTTCTGTTTCAGATCTCCTGAAAGACGATCTTCTACCTCCTTCAATAGATTTATTTTTACCGTGATGGTTTCGAACCATTTGGTAGAGCTTATGCCGAACATCCCGGTATCGGATTTCTCAAAAAGAATATTACGCATATTTTCCACTTCGCTTACAGCCGGACTTTTCATTTTGTCATTGAAATACGCTATCTGGCCTTCAGTAGCTAGCAGAACAAACAGCTCCGTATAAACCTTTTGCTGTGATACCAGCTCACTATACTTGTTAAACATCCCTTTCCCGAACTTGTCGGCGGCAAAGGTATTGCTACCGACGGCTCGCTCAATCCCTGCTCTTTCTTTACCCTTAAGAAAATTCGAGTAAGTCATTGTCATCGTAGAAATCTCAGCGTTCGAACATATTTTTACCATGGATGCAATAATGTCGAGAAACCCAGCGTTCATGTCGGTGTAATATCCGATAGCTTTGCCAGTCTCTATATCAAGCTTGGCAACTGAGCTTCTTATACTTTCGATCTCCTCCAAGTCCTCCAGGTTATGATCAAGAGCTTTTTTCAACTCTGCGCCAAAGTATAACGCGTCAAAAGTTTCCAGAAACTGCTTTAACTCTGCGGTTTTAACGTCAGTTTGCTTTCTCTGGTCGCTTAATATCGTGCCAAAAGAGTTTCCCTTGCTCCCCAGAAAGCCCGCTGTGGCCCCTCTTTCTTTCTGAGTTTCGTGCACCAAAGCGCTTAACTTCACTGCCAGATCCGACAGTTCATAAAGCGCGCTCATCTCCTCCGATATGTTTTTCTTTTCAACTATTCCGTTAACTGCAAAGAAAAGAAAACTCATCAATAACGGTAACAACATGAGCGCTATTTTCTTTCCTATCTTCATATTGGCTACGTACTTCATTTTCTGCTCCCTTCAGCCGTGCGCCTATTTACAGATGCAAATAGTTCCTGCACATTTAACAACACTTTCCTCTTTTCCTTATTTTTTTCCATTCCAATTGCGTAATTCAGCACCGCATTATTCGAGTGATAATCCACCTGTTCAATATCAGAACCGGGGATTTTCACAACTTCCCTTACCCTATCCACAACAAGACCGGCGCTTAACCCGTCAATCTCTATGATGATTGCGCAAGAACAATAATCGTATTCACGGTGCGGCATTCCGAAAAGAGACCTGAGATCAATTAAAGGGATCGATTTTCCATGAAAACCGAGCCTTTCTGAAAGATACTTGTCTGTATTTGACCTTTCAACAATTCCCTGCAACCCGGTTATTTCCGCGATGTTGCATATCGCAATGCCAAATATTTCAGATCCCAGTTCAAATGTAAGGAACAGATCTTTTTGCGAATCATCTCCAGAGTGAGACACAAACAGTTCATCTGCCAATTCATTGTTGCATTCCATCATCTTGCTTCCTTATCACTCCTAATTTCGTAATGTTCATGTCCCAAACGAAGTTCATGATCCGTATTTCAAATCACACTTGCATGTAGCGCCGGGCCGCAAGGCCCGGCACATATGCTCTGAATAAATTAAAACTTCCCAAACTCCTCGTCCGTCAAGGCGATCACCAGGTTCTCCTTTTTGCCGTTACCTGTTGAACGCACCTTCTCCTTCACACCGGGGTGGAAGCCTTTACCATTTCCGCTTTTTACTGGAGCGCTATGGCTGATAACCACATTCCTGCTGTTCCGCTTATGGTTTGACTCCCTGTCCATGCCTTTTTCGTTCGGGTGGTTGTATGCGGGAAGACTTCTCCTGCCGTTCTCCGCCTTTAGCGTAAATCTTGCAAGCATTTTCTTGAGGTTAATTGCCTGTCCTGCAAGCTCCTCAGCCGCCGCCGCAGACTCTTCGGCATTCGCCGTATTCTGCTGTGTAACCTGATCGATCTGCCCTAACGCCTGATTTACCTGCGAAATACCTTGCGCCTGTTCGTTTGACGCTCCAGCGATCTCTGCAACCAGATCAGTCACCTTGGTGACGCCGGAAACTATTTCGGCAAGAGATTCCGAAGTTCTGTGGGCCATGGCAGTGCCATTTTCCGCCTTTTTCACGGAACCTTCGATTAGTTCGGCGGTCTCCTCAGCCGCTTTCGCGCTCCTTGCCGCCAGGTTTCTAACTTCTTCAGCGACAACTGCGAATCCTTTTCCGTGACGCCCCGCGCGAGCCGCTTCTACCGCGGCGTTCAGAGCGAGCAGATTTGTCTGGAAAGCGATCTCGTCAATCGCCTTTATGATCTTCGAGATGTTTTTGCTGGACTCATTGATCTCCGTCACAGCCGAAACCATCTCTTCCATCTGCTTGTTGCCGCCCTCTGCCATTTCTCTCGCCTGAGTTGATAGGCTGTTTGCCTGAGACGCGTTTTCTGCGTTCAGTTTCGTCTGCGATCCTATCTGGGTAAGCGAGCTTGTAATTTCCTCAAGGGACGCGGCTGACTCTGTAGCTCCCTGGGAAAGCGACTGGCTTGAATCCGAAACCTGCGCCGAGCCTGTGTTTACCTGCTCCGCCGCCATATTGATCTCCCGAATTACACTGCTGAGATCGCTTGAAAATTTATCCACGGCGCTAAGCATCTGGCCGATTTCATCCTCCCTGTCCGTCTCGACAGAAACATTGAGGTTTCCTTTTCCAAGCTCATTGAGAACCTCAACCGCCTTGATTACCGGATTGGATATCGACCTGGCAATAACCAGCGCAACGGCGATGATCGAAGCGACGCCTATTATCGCTATTATCGCCATCAATGTCTTCAGGGCGTTGATGGCCGAGAACGCCTCTGATTCATCTATCTCCGCAAGAAGCCCCCATGTTGTCGAGCCTACCTTCACAGGAGTATACGCGGAGAGAACAGGATTACCGTTGTAATCGATAATGATCTTTGCGTCGGTATTCCCTGCGACCGCCTCTCTTGCAGCTTCGGTATCCACTTTACCCTTTGCCGGGTTCGCGAATGACGCCGATACGGTATGATTGACCGGATCAAGAAACGAATCGGACCTCATAAGAAGGTCTGAGCCTACCAGATAGGTTTCTCCAGTTTCCCCCATTCCTTCCCTCTGCTTCATTATCTTATTGATCGCTTCGAGAGAAAGCTGGAGAGCGATAATCACTTCAATCTCATTGTCTTTTTTATGCACTAGAGGAATAGCGATAAATGAAGCTGGCTCCCCATTGCTCGGTTCGTATGGCTCAAAATCGGCCAACGCAAACTGCCTGGTTTCAAGAACCTTTCTTGTCAATTTACCCAGATTCGAGCTCGCGTATTTTCCGTTTACCATATTGGTCTGGTAGTCCGGCTCCCTGGAGGCTGAGTAGAATACATAGCCTGAAGGGTCTATAAGGAACATGTCGTAGTAGCCGTACATCTTTACATATTCCGCATAAAACTCCTTCCCCTCTTCATCAACAGGGCTGAATGCCTCGGCCACATCCATTTCCGCTATTACTATCCATCTTTCTCCGTTTACATTCAAAGGAGAAAATATGGAAAGCACCGGATTACCGTTGTAGTCGACAATTACATCCGACCCCGATTCTCCGGCAAGCCCACGCCTTACGGCTTCGGTGTCTACTTTGCCTTTTTCAGGATTCGCAAACGACGCTCTGACTGAGTGGTTTACCGGATCCAGAAAGGAGTCCGAGCGCATCAGCTTGTCCGGCCCGACGAGATATGTCTCGCCAGTTTTGCCCATACCATCACGTTTCTGCATTATTTTGTTAATGCCGGCGAGTGTTTCCGGGTACTTAAAGAGATTTCTATTATCTAGCTTGTTCGCTCTTAGAAATTCCCTGATCTGATCAACTTTTATTGAGTGCACCGCCTCAAGTCTCTGGAAAGCGCGATCCCTAAGCGTATTCACCGTCAGTGTCAGCACTCCGATATCGCCCTGTCGCTCAGCAAAGAACTGCTCTATCTGGGTTTTCTTTATCTCCCTTACCGCTTTGAGCTGGTTAAACGCGTTTTTTTCAAGCGCGGCGCTTGATTTTTCCAGAGCGATGTAGCCCATGATCGAAAAGGGGAGAAGACCCACCGTTAAAAAGGCTGCAAGCAGTTTTGTCCCCAGCTTTGCGTTCTTGTACCATTTTGAGAAACTGTTCATTTTAATATCTCCCTTACTTACCGGTTTTGTCTTTATTAGGTTCTTCCGCTATGGAGCCGACAAGCTCAAGCTCCTCCTCTTCCAACAGCTTGTTCACATCAAGAAGTATTTTCACTTCATCTCCTACCTTGCCCATTCCCTGCACATACATGCTCTTTCGCTGTTTCTGCATCCTTGGGGCTGGTTCAATTTCTGATTCCGGGATGTTTACAACTTCCCTTACTCTGTCTACGATCAATCCCGCGCTGTTGTCGCTCATATTCACGACTATTATGCAGGAGCGGTTATCGTACTCCCTGAAAGGGAGACTGAACCTTGTCCTAACATCCATTACCGGTATAACCTTGCCTCGAAGATTGATCATCCCTTTAATGAAGTCGGGCATATCCGGCACCGCTGTTATTTTCTGCAGACCGATAATTTCTGTAACGTACCTTATCTCTATCCCGTACACCTCTTCCTGGATTTGAAACGTCAAATACATATCCTTTTGGGTATCTTCGTCTTCGTCAAAAATATCGTCCAGAACCATGTCCTCACTCGCTTTTGCCATACCATTCCTCCTTATAACTATTTTTATGTCTGTTTAAACGTACTCTAAAGATTTTGTTTCATCCGGCGTCCTCTTTCTTTTTTCAGTAATTGACCACAGGGTGCCTACATCCAAAACAAGACTGACGTCTCCATTTCCGAGGATCGTGCATCCTGATACGCCTCGAACATCTTTCATGTAGCCTGGAAGACCTTTTATCACCGTCTGTTGCTGTCCTATCAGCGAATCAACAAAGATGGCAAAATTCATCTCCTGGAAGTCAACTATGACAAGGATGCCCTCATGTAGATTTTCCTTATTCGCTTTTACTCGATGCAATTCACCTAATCTGATAATCGGCAGGAATTTCCCGCGCAGATTAACAACCTCTTCTCCATCAACCAGCGTTATCTGTGACGGATTCGGCCTGATCGACTCCCGAATGGCCAACAGCGGGATCGTATAGCTTGAGTCCCCAATTTTCACCAGCATCCCCTCAATAATGGCGAGCGTCAGGGGAATTCTTATCGTGAACTTGCTGCCAGTTCCGGGAGTGCTTTTTATTTCCACGCGCCCCTTGATCTTTTCAAGGTTGCGCTTTACAACATCCATACCTACCCCGCGCCCGGAGATATCCGAAACATTGTCCGCTGTCGAAAATCCCGGCTCGAAAACAAGTTTGTAAATGTCATCATCGCTGAGATTTGAACCGTCGCCGCTGACCAAGCCGCGCTCGATCCCCTTTTTCAATATTTTTTTCTTATCCAGGCCTCTTCCATCATCGGTTACCGCTATCAAAACCTCTTCGCCTTCATGACTTGCCTGGATTGTGATCGTTCCTTTTGGGTTTTTCCCCGCCAATTTTCTCTTTTCCGGCGATTCAAGACCGTGATCTATAGCATTCCTTACTATGTGCACAAGGGGATCAGAGATCAGCTCGATCACTGTTTTGTCTACTTCCGTGTCTTCACCAACAAGATTCAACTCCACTTCTTTCCCTACTTTCTGGGAAAGATCGTGAACCAGCCTGATCATTTTCCTAAAAGTATTGGATACTGGGATCATCCTTATCGACATCGTTATATCCTGCAAATCACGGGTAATCTTGTGAAGATGCAAGGAGGCCTTCTCAAATGATTCAAACTCGTAGCCTTCCAGGTCAGGATTTTGAATTACCATATTTTCAGCGACGATAAGCTCTCCAACAAGTTCCATCAAGGCATCAAGTTTTTTAAGGTCGACTCGTATATCCTGCCTTCCGGAATTTTTTCTGTCGGTGGCCCTTCGGTCATACGTTCCCGTTTCAAATTCCCTGCCCGGCTCCGGCACATCCTTTGAGCTTGTCCGGGCCGAACCGGTATCATCCGACATCAAGATATTGAGCCCGGCATCTAAATCAATGTTAATGTCCTCCTGCTCTTTATCACTTTTGCTTTTGTTTTTTTTCTTTCCGCTGTTTTTGTGTTTGTCAACCAGCTCGCCCAGGAATTTTGTAAATACAAGGAGTTCCTTTATCTCCCCATCTTCGTTTTCCGAAATCCCTTTCAATGCCTTGCGAAGCGAATCTATGACAGAGAGAAATATTCTGGAAAAATCCTTGTCGAATTTCCCGGGATTGGTTCTTGCGAAATCAAGCGCGGTTTCGGCGCTATGGGCCAGCTTCTCCATATCGGAATAGCCGAAGAATCCGCAATTCCCCTTTACCGTGTGAATGCACCTGAATATATTCTCGACCAAATCACCGCTTCCGGGATCTTTTTCCAACGCGATTATCATCTGTTCTATCTCGTCGAGAAGCTCCGTCGTCTCCCTGACAAAATTGCTTTTCATGTCAGCCGTAACTTCCATCTCTCGGACAACTTCACTGTCTTTTTCAATGGCATCATCAGGCTCAATCGTCTGTTCGCCCATGATTTCTGCGAATTTGGAGCCTCCGTCCAAGATAGCCTTGCTCAATTCCTTCATTACTGTCGTCGCGTCCTCTTCAGCGCCGCTGTCGTTAAGCTGCATCTCTACTCTATGCAACAGTCCGCGAAGAAAGTCTGCAGTGCTTACCATCAGATCAACATGCCTTGGAGTAAGCTGCATCTCCCCTTTTCTCAACATATCCAGCAGGGTTTCGCCTTCATGCGTAACCTTCTGAATAGTGTTGAAATTCAGAAAGCCAGCGCCCCCTTTTATTGAATGGAACAACCTGAAAATCGAATTTATGAGCTGATCATCTACGGTGCCATCTGCTATGCCTTTGGTCATTTCGATTAATTGCGGCTCTATCTGGTCAAGCATCTCCTGGCTGTCCGCAACAAACTCCTGGACAATATCATCTGAAAATTCGCCTGACATATTCCTTACCCCCTGCTCACTTTAGTAAATGCGATATCTCTTTTGACAATGCTTCATAGGCGTTGTGCAGTTTTTTGTATTCTTCCATCCAGACTTCATTTGGCACCATTCGCCTTCCCATATTTTCGCTTTCATGAATGATTTCTTCGATGGTGGCCAACATGTCATTTATGTCAATCGGCTTTCTGAAAAACGCGTAGGCGCCATAATTGACGGCGTCTATGGCGCTTTCAACATCTGCGTGCCCCGTAAGCATAAGAACACTTACCGACGCATACTGTTTCTTTATCAGTTTCAATAACTGTATTCCCGTCATTCCGGGCATCTGGATATCCGATATAACAATCCCGATTTTAGGGATGTTATCTATCATCTCGATCGCCTCTTCAGCCAGTGAAGCGATGTGGCATATGTATCCCTTCTGCCTTAAAAGCCTGCTAAGGGAATCCCTGATAACTTCTTCGTCGTCAACAATTAAAATTTCCATGGCATGGGTAAGAGCAAATAGAGTGCCGAACTCAAACTAACTGTAATTACAGCCTTTTTTAATTGCATAGATGAAGCTCGGTTAGGCTTTAACCGCGACCGGACAACTGACTATCCGTTTTCGGAGAATAGGTCAAAAAGTAAGAGAAAAACGCTGTCCGTTTTCGGACAATTTTTCTGCTCGATTTGTTACTATTCTGTTTTTATAACATTAGGAGAAAAAGTGAATCGCCTTTTTACAGATATAATTCAATACAAAAGTGAGGCTGAAATAATTCCGGTGACAAAGAGAAGTTCAATTCAATCAACAGTTATTCCGTATTTTTCCATTCTTCTGTAGAGCGACTGAGTTGTAATTCCAAGAGCCCTTGAAGCGCTGGAAAGATTATTTCCTGATTCTTCGATAGCGCGGATTATCAGCAATTTTTCATTTTCTTCGATTTTCAGGCTTTCTGGCAATCGTGAACTACTCCCGTTGCCACCATTAGAAATGGAATCATTTTTTTTCAATAACCGCAAATCACTGTAATCGATCTTCTCTCCCGCGGATAATATCGCCGCGTTTTGCAGTATATTCCTTAATTCTCTTACGTTTCCCGGATAATCATATGAGAGGAGAACCTTCTCGGCAGAAGGGGTTAGTGAAATATTTCTCCCCTGAAACAATGTTCTCAAGATATGCCTTGCCAGCAGCAAAATATCTTCTTTCCTCTCCCGTAGCGGCGGTATTTCAATTAACAGCACATTCAATCGATAAAACAGATCTTGCCTGAAGTTCCCTTCAGCTACAAATTTACCAAGATCCCTGTTGGTTGCGCCGATTATCCTAGTATCTCCAAGACTTATCTCCGACGTTCCGCCAACTCTCTTGAATGTTCTTTCCTCCAGAACGCGTAAAAACCTTGTCTGAGCAGTCATGCTCATTTCTGATATTTCATCCAGCAGAACCGTGCCACCGAGAGCTATTTCAAAAAGCCCAGGCGATCGTTTTTCCGCGCCGGTAAACGCACCTTTCTCATGCCCGAAGAGCTCCCGTTCCAGAAGATTTTCGGCAACGCCTCCGCAATTGAAAGCCACGAACTGCTTCTCTTTATCCTTGCTCATCTTGTGGAGCATTTGAGCAACTACCTCTTTCCCCGTTCCGCTCTCGCCTGTCAAAAGAACCGTCGCATCGGGATACATGGCTATCTTTTTCATCTGTTCATAAATTTTATTAAACGCCGGCGACTCGCCAATAAAATCTCCCTTTCCTTCATATGTCAGGCGCGACACAAGGCTCGACAGCAAAACATTCTTCGATTTCAGTTCCAGCATTCTTTTTGCTCTGTTAAGCGAGGCTAATATTTCACTTCCATTAATCGGTTTCCTGAAATAATCAAATGCTCCAAGCCTCAGGGCTTCAATCGCCGTCTCTTCAGAACTAAATCCGGTCATCATTACAACTTCTACGTCAGGATCGGTTTTGCGGATAGCCTCCAGCAGGGTCAATCCGTCCATATCAGGCATGTTGATATCCGAAATTACCAGCCGTATATCAGTCGTGCGAATCTTTTCGATAGCCTCATTTGCCGTATTGGAGCAAACGGGATGCCATTTTTCCTGCGTTAAAAAACTGGAGAGACTGTCCAAAACAGCATTGTCATCATCTACGACCAGCACCACCGGTCTACCTTCCGCAATCACTTTCCCATCCTTCGGCATTTTTATTTCGCCTTCTTGAATATCACTCTAAAGGTTGTTCCTTCAGGCCCGGTCTCAAGCAACTTGATCTCGGCCTCAAAATCCTCAAGTATTCTTTTACATATTGAAAGCCCCAGACCGGTTCCTTTCCCGCTATTCTTTCCGCTAACAAATGGCTCGAAGATTCTGTCCTTTATCTTTTCAGGCACTCCGTTCCCCGTATCGGTTATATCAACGTTTATGGACTCGCCGTCCTCTCTCCCCTTAATGCATATTTTCTTTTGAGGCTGGTTTTCCGATGAAGTTCCGGCCTTTTCCAAAATGCTGTCCCTGGCGTTGTATACAAGGTTTATCAGCACCTGCTCGAACCTTCCGGGATTTGCCCTTATAGCCAAATCCTCCGGGATATCCACCTCCAGGCTTATCCCGCTTTTATTCATCTGTACGTTGAACAATTCTGAAGACCTTTTCACAATTGCCAGAAGATTTACTTTCCATATCTCCTTGTTTTTCGTGTCTGATGAAAATTCTCTCATGTGTTCAATAATTCCCGACATTCTTTTGATCTGCGACTCGATTTTCTCCGCTATCTCCACAACCTGGGAGGGATTCAACAACTCACCACTGGAGGCCATGCTCTTGAGAGTAGCAACATACAATCCAATCCCGCTAAGAGGCTGGTTTATCTCATGGGTGATACCGCCGGCGATAACCGCAAGAGACGCGAGTCTTTGCGTGAAAAGCGTCTGCATCAGCAGTTCATTTTTCATATTTTCAACTACCTCTTTTTCCATCTCACGACCATGAATGACCGATACCGCCTGGTTCAGCCTGTGCAGCAAATATTTCACATCAACAGGCTTGGTAACAAATGCGAAAGCTCCTTCGTTCAACGACTCTGTAACGGCACTTATGTCGGCAAAACCTGTCATGAGGATAATTTCCGTATTTTCCGATATCTTTTTCAGAGTCCTCAGAATATCCACTCCCCCCAGGCCAGGCATGCGCACATCGGTCAGAACAATGTCAAAATCACCTTCTCCGAACATCGCTAACGCGCTCGCTCCGCTTTCGGCGCACTTTGTTTCATAATGCTCGCGAAGCACCTTTTCCAAATACTCCCGAACAGGTTGATCGTCATCCACAATAAGAAGTTTACGTTTCATTTCATTTGTTCTCTGGATTCCGTGACAAGCAGGCTGACGAATTTATCAAAGCCGTCATCTATGAGAGCCTTGCATAGTTCGCTTGAACCATTAACGACGATATTTTTCCCGCTCTTTTTTGCATTGGCATACAAGTTCAAAAGCGATGCCTTTTCCGAGGTGTTCAAAGCGATGTTTCCTGTTATCGTCACGACATCTTTATCATCCCGGCTTTCAAGCTGTAACCTCGATTTTTTTTCTCCCTCAACGTAGGCTTTGTCCTCACTCCTCTTCTTGATCCCTGATTTCTCCGCGGAGTGTGTCCTGTTCTTCTCCTTTACGGCATTATCGATAGTTTTTCGCACCAGCATCCCCATCTCCTGCAACCCGATAGGTTTGCGCGCGATTTCGCTTATACGGATACTTCCACGCTCCGTATCCTCTATCCCTATAATGGAGCCGGTAAACAGAATGCTCGGCAGATTATTCCTTGATGCGGAAATCTCACTGAGGAACTGGGTTCCTTTCATTTTGGGCATATTCTGATCGCATATAACGAGATCATACTTTTCAGGGTTTTCCATAAATGACTCAAGCGCCTTTGCCGGGTCTGTAAAGCCGAAGACTTTATATCCCGAAGCTTCCAATGCCTTTTTGCACATCTCCACGATCGACGCCTCATCATCAACTACCAGAATCGTCTCCTTCCCCGAAATATCTTTCTTGATCGACTCAGTTTTCTTATTTTCGCAGTTAGCAATTGCGGGGAAAGTGAGCCTGAAAGTGGTTCCCTTTCCAACTTCGCTCTCAACGGCAATATCTCCTCCAGCTTGCTGTACAATTCCAAATACCAGCGATAGACCAAGCCCGGTTCCTTCGCCGACGCTCTTTGTGGTGAAGAACGGTTCAAATATCCTGTCAAGCACATGCTTTTCCATACCGGTTCCCGTATCGCTAACCTCCAGTAGCACGTTCATCTCTGTATCCGGAGATCCGGTTTCCGGATTTTCCACGGCGATTTCAGAATTGGAAACGGCTATTTTCAGCATCCCCCCGTTCGGCATAGCCTGAGCGGCATTGATACACAAATTCATCAATACCTGCTGGATACTGGAAACCTCGGACATGATATTTTTTATCCCTTTCTCTATCGAGGTATGGAGCAGTACGCTTTTAGGGAGGTACGATTTAAGGAGCTTTGTATTTTCCGAAACAACATCGCCAAGATTTATGGGATACGCCACCCCGCCGCTTTTTCTGCCAAACTGAAGCAACTGAGCGACAATGTCCTTCGCCAGCCTTGCCGGCTTTAAAACGGCGGCAAGGTCCTTGTATTCTTCCGAATCCTTCGCAAATATCTTTTGAGTTACTTCTGTATAACCTATGATCGGCGTAAGGAGATTGTTAAAGTCATGCGCTATCCCTTCAGTCAGAGTCCCTAAAGCGGTCATCTTTTCCGACTGGCGCATTCTGGCTTCATTTTTATTCAGCGCAGTTTCTATTCGTTTCCGTTCTGCCGTTTCAAAAGCGAGGGAGATCATGTCAGCGACGGATATTGCGAAATCCTGCTCTTCACCGGTCCACTCCCTTTTTTGTCCGATGTGCTCATGGCAAATAACGGCAACCACCTTTCCGTGGAGCCACACCGATACATCGAGCATTGAGGTTATCCCATGCCTCAACGCATATCCATCTCGAAACTCGCTTGTTCGGGGATCATTAAACGAGTCATTTACCACAAGACACCTGTTTCTCCCCATCGCCTTGAAATACTCAGGAAACTCGGCCCTATTCAAGGTTTCACCGTAATCATGGCGCCTGCTCTTGCGGTCATAACTGTCCATACATACAAGCTCTGAGTAGTCGTTTCTATACGACCATATGCTGGCTCTGGCTACGTTAAGCGTATCCGAGCTTGCCTCCGTCAATGTGTGAAGCATCATATTAAAATCGGTAGAGTCTATTTTCGCCAGCTCTATAAGTGTTTTCTGGTTTTTAATTATCTGCCTCGCCCTTCTCTCCTCTTCCTGCCATGCGAGCCTTCTTTCCGTAATATCATGGACTGCCATGGTGAAGAATCTGTCGTTGCTGTCGACAACCGTTTCTTCGATCCTCATCTCTACCGGGATCGCGGATTCGTCTTTTCTCATGCCGTCCATCTCGATCCATTTGCCGATTTTTTCCTGTTTTCCTTTAGCAAAATATTTTTCAAATCCGGGAACATCTTTTTCACCTGCTCTTTCGGGGAACAGCATTCCGATCCTCTTCCCAAGCAGCTCTTCTTCCGTATATCCAAACATCCCGCAAAGCTCCCGGTTCACAAACCGTATGCCGAAATCCTCCCCAAAACTGATGACCCCTTCGCCTACAGTGGACAGGATCGCTTTGCTCTTCTGCTCCGACAATCTCAGCTTCTCTTCAGTGGCTTTCCTTCGCGTAATATCAGTGACGAGACCTTCGACGATCACATCCCCGCTCTCAGCGACGATCGATATGCTTCTGTCACTAAACCACCTCCAACCCCCCTTCGCATCCCGAATCCGGTACTCGATATCGAATCCATTCATGTCGGTAATCGCATTTGCGACCTTGAGTTTGTCATCGGGGTGTATGCTGTCGTCCCAAAGCGACTTATGCTCCAGCAGGTATTCGGGCGTATATCCGAGAATATCTTTAACTCTCGATGAAAAGAATATCCCGGCATTCTTGTGCGAATAGCGGTAAACAATATCAGGCGAATTTTCTACCAATCTGCGGTATTGCTCCTCGCTCTCGCGAATTTTTCTTTCAGCCTTTTTTCTCTCCGTTATATCAGTCGCCATTCCCTCTATTTCCGAATACCCGTCCTTGCTCAGAATGGATATGCACCTGTCCCGAAACCAGAGCCACTCCCCCCGCGCGTTCCTGATGCGGTATTCAATGTCAAACCCCTTTCCGTCACCCAGCCCTTTAACAGCCTCCTCGGCTATACGTTTGTCTTCCGGATGAATGCTTTCGTTCCATAACTTCGGCCTTTCGATCAGATATTCAGGCGTGTAGCCAAGGATGTCGAGAACACGCGGAGAATAGAAGGTTCCAAAATCGAGATTTGAAAAGCGGTAGACAATATCCGGGGAATTCTCTACCAGTCTGCGATATTTATCGGCGCTTTCCCTGATCGCCTTTTCCGATTCGAGCTTCTGGCTGATGTCGCGCAGAATTCCGTATGTAACCCTTCTCCCTCCATGATTGATTACGTTGCCGCTGATCTCCACAGGGATGCGGCGCCCATCCTTCCTGTTCAATATCACTTCGTCTGAAAGATTGCGCTTCCCCTCGCCGTATTCTCCGAACTGCTTTTTTGACGTTTCCCGCAACTCTTCAGGGTGCAATTCCGTTTGGTGCATTCCAATGATCCTGTCGGCAGGGAGACCGACCATCTCTTCAGCTTTTTTATTCAACTCCAACACTATACCGGTTTCTGTGTCCGCGGCGATTATGGCATCGTAGGCGTATTCTATGATCGTTCTGTACTTCTCTTCCGATGTTCTCAGCATTTCGGTAAGGCCGGAATGCTCTGCTCTTGCCCGGATGGACATTATCCCGTATGAAAGTTCTTCAGCCAGATTTTCAAGGAGTTTTATCTCTTCTTCGTCAAAAGCGCCAGGCTCCTGGGCATACATGTTCATCACCCCGAATACCTTCCCTCCGCTTATCAGAGGAACACTGATCACTGAAGCGAAACCCCGCTTCTCCGCCTCTTCCCGCCATGGTTGAAACCTCGGATCGGAATGTATGTCCCTCGTGACGCAATGCTTCCCCGTCCTTATGGCTGTGCCTGTAGGGCCTCGCCCCCTTTCAGTATCGGCCCATGTCACGTTCAGCTTTTCAAGGTAGCCGGATTCATAACCTGAATGCGCTACTGGCACCACCCGCTTCAAAAGGTCATATTCGGCATAGCCGACCCAGGCAAGCTTATATTTACCTGTCTCTGTAGCTATCTCGCAAATCTTTTTCAACAGCGCGTCTTCCGATTCCGCGTGAACAAGCGCCTTGGTGGACTCATTCAAAAC
>Ga0224496_10000124_pt1 | contig 55765 bp, 47 predicted proteins | sample SF_Jul11_sed_USG_2_FD_168127 | JGI IMG/M metagenome (GOLD analysis project Ga0224496, IMG submission 168127) | Sediment microbial communities from San Francisco Bay, California, United States - SF_Jul11_sed_USGS_8_1 | ecosystem: Environmental > Aquatic > Marine > Sediment | place: USA...
CTTTTCGCGAGTTTTTCCCCATATTCCACGCTCCCTTCGGTTACATGAAACATGAGGCGCCGGGTCATTTTCGCCCCTTACTTCGGTTACGTTTAATTTGAGGCAATTCGTGTCATCCCTACTCATATTGACTTGGCTTCCTACTAACGGCTATACTCCACATTTTGCGCTTTTCAAGGTGTATAGATAATGAGTTGGGATGATAAAGACAAGCCGCCGCGACGCGGAGGGGCTGGGGGATTCGATAAAATTCCGGATATACCGGACTTTGACCTGAGCAAGCTCAAGCCACCATCGTTACGGTCGATCCATTTTGTTTTCATGGGGATGGCCCTTTTTCTGCTGTATATGGCAACAGGTATTTACAGCGTGCAGTTGCAGGAGCGAGCCGTGGTGCTGGCTTTCGGAAAACATGTGGACACCACCCCGCCAGGGATGCACTGGAACATCCCGTACCCCCTGGGGAAAGTGGTCAAGGTGCGGATGGAGGAGATCAAGAAGGTGGAGGTGGGCCTTCGCACAGGGCCTACCGGCCTTTCCCATGCCGACCTTTTAAAGGAAGCCCAGATGCTCACCGAGGGGATCAACATGATCGACGTGCAGATGTCTGTGCAGTACCAGATAAAGGATCCTGCTCAATTTCTGTTCGGAGTCTCAGACCCACAGTTGGACAGGAACGAGAATCCCAGGTATGGGTCCGTGCGCATGATATCTGACGAGGGGCTGAAGTTCACCGTGCGCAACGTGGCGGAGGCGGCCCTTCGCGAGGTGGTGGGATCAAGCCCCATCGACGATGTGCTCACAGTTGGAAGAAGCAAGATCCAGCAGGAGGTTCACGAACTTATGCAAAGAATCCTGGATATATATGGGGCTGGCGTCACGATAAACCTGGTGCAGTTGCAGGATGTCTTCCCGCCAGAGGCGGTGAAGGAATCTTTCCACGACGTGAACAACGCCGAGGAGGACATGAACCGACTGATCCGTGACGCTGAAGGATACTCCAACGCTATCATCCCCCAGACCCGTGGAAAGGCTGCCCAGATCGTCGCCGAGGCGGAGGCGTACAGCGCCCAGAAAGTGAACATGGCCAAGGGTGACGCGCTTCGGTTTGACTCTCAGCTGACTGAATACATCAAGGCTCCGGAGATAACGAAAAAGAGGCTGTACCTGGAAACAATGGAAATCATTCTTGGCAAGGTGGATAAAACGATCATAGACAGCGAATCTTTAAGCTCTCTGGTGCCCCTGCTATCCCTGGGACAGAGTCGTGGCTCCAAGCGCCAGGCCCTGCCCAAAACAACACAACCCTCTGAGCAGGAGAGTGGACGATGAATTTGAAAAGTATATTGACCGCCCTGGCCCCGGTGCTTTTGGTGGTGGTGGTGCTCCTTGGGTCGGACACTTTTTTTATCGTCAATGAAAACGAGCAGGCTGTGATAACGCAGTTCGGCCGTTTTGTCCGGAAGATCCAGGAGCCGGGGCTGAAATATAAAACACCCCTATTGCAAAGTGTCATTTATTACGACAATCGCCTTCTGGACCATGACGTGCAGCCACAGGAGGTGGTCACAAAGGACAAAAGAACCCTGGTGGTGGACAACTTCTCCAAGTGGAAGATCGTGGATCCTGAAAAGTTTTATAAGCGAGCCAAAACCGAAAAGGTGGCCGAGGAGCGCCTGCGCGACATCATATATTCAGAATTGAGGCAGGATTTCGGCGCCCATGATCTCAACGAGATAATCTCCGCCAAACGAGTGGATTTGATGCGCCTGGTTACGGAGCGGTCCAACGCCAAGGTGCTGGAGCTTGAAATGGGAGTCGAGATCGTGGATGTGCGGATTAAACGCGCCGACCTTCCCCCCTCCAACCAACAGGCCGTATTCAACCGGATGAGGGCCGAGCGCAAGAGAATCGCCCGCCAGTTCCGCTCCAAGGGGGACGAAGAAGCGCAGAAAATCCGAGCCACCACCGACAAGGAAAAAGTAATCATCCTGGCCGAGGCGTACAAAACGGAGCAGGAGATTCGGGGTAAAGGAGATGCTGAGTCGATCAGAATAACAGCGGAGGCTTTCGGGAAAAATCCAAAGTTCTTCGAATTCCTGCGCAGCCTGGAGGCGTATAGAACCGCCATTAGCGAACAGGACTCCATGGTGCTCACCCACAACTCCCCATTCCTGAAATATCTCAAGGAGCCATGATACGCAGCCGGATCGGCTGGCCGGTCCGGCTTGCCGGTCCAGGCTGGCCGACCCGGTATAAGCCATCACCAGCCCATCCGCGTCGGCCGGCCACCCGTGGGCGCGCGCCTGTTGACGTTATTGTAGCCTCTTCCGGCGGCTGGCGCCATCTCCTGCCGAGTCCCTCCAGCAGGCCATGCCCCTATAAAAACCGTTTCACGCGTGGAAGCAGATCCTGGGGTGTCATAGGTTTCACGATAAAATCATTTGCCCCCCGTTCGAACACACTGTTGCGAAGGTTCACTTCCCTGGTCAAGTCCGCGGAGCCAGCGGTGGCGGCGATGATAGGGGTAAGCGAAAAGGCCGGGATCTTCCGCACCTCCGCGATAAATTCGAGCCCATCCATTTCCGGCATTACAATGTCTGTGATTATCAAGACCGGCGTCATATTGTCGAGTTTCCGGAGCGCCTCGGCTCCGTGGGAGGCCTCGACATACTCCAGGTCCACATCCAGGTCGTCAAGAAGGGCCATGGTCAATATCCTTTGATCCTCCTGATCGTCCACGATCAGGACCTGCTGAATGGTCTGGGGCAAATGGACATAAAACACCGTTCCTTCGCCAAGGCAGGACTCCGCGGAGATGCTCCCCCCGTGCGCCGTGACAATGTCATGGCTCAAAGGCAGGCCCAGGCCAGTGCCCATCTCGCCGGCGGTCCCCTGGGATGTGGTCTTCACCTCGTGCCGGAACAGATCCGGTAAAATATCAGTTTCAATACCGGCCCCTGTGTCCTTCACCGCGATGCTGTTTTTATTCCCATCGGGTATGAACACGGTCACCACATCTCCCTTGGAGCAGAACTTGATGGCGTTCGACACCAGGTTGCGGATCACCTCCACCAGAAGGTCTGGATCGGCGACAATAGTGGCGCCAGTTTCTATTTCAACGTGGAGTTCCACCCCCTTTTCCTCGGCCAGCGGCTTTACACTGGCCAGGCATGAGGAGACCAGCGGATAGATGAATATCTTTGTTTTGCGCAGGACCACCTTGCCGGTCTGGAGCCTGTTGATATCGAGAAGCTGGTCGATCATCCGCAACAAACCGTCACCCACCTCGATGGCTCTGTTCACCAAATCCTTTCTTCGCTCCTCGCTGTCCGCCATATGCAGCACGCTCAACAATCCCATGATCGACCCAAGGGGGGAGCGCAAATCGTGGGACACCAGGTTGATAAACTTGTCCTTGAGCTTTGTAGCCTCCTCCGCCTTCACCTTGGCTCCCCGAAGCTGGGCCTCCACCTTTTTCATCTCGGTGATATCGCGCCCCATTCCGGCCATGCCGGTATATTGCCCCTCTTCGTTCTTGATAGCCGCTCCACTGAAATGATGATCCACCAAAGCGCCATCAGCGCTTATCATATGCCCCTCCACCCAATGGATTCCCTTTTTGAAAACATCCTCAAAGGCTGCCCGCATAATACTAACTTCCTCGGTTGGGACGAACTCGTGAACCCTTTTCCCTTCCAGCTCCTCTGGCCCCAGCCCGGTTAGCTCTTCCATCTTTCTGTTCCATTTCACCAGTCTGCCTTCCATGTCGAACATGTAAAAGATATCCGGCATGACGGCAATAATGGCCTCCATTTCGCGCAGCGCCTCCGCCTTGGCCACCTCTGCCTCCCGGCGTTCCTCCACCTGGCGGCGCAGGTGGCTCACCAGTCGCAGAATCAACAGCCACACCGCCACTAGTATGATAAAACCAGCGGCGGCCCCGACTAATACAGCGGATCTCACATCCTCTTCCATTCGCAGGAAAAACTCGCCGTTCACCTTGAACCGGGCAACGCCCACCAGTTCGTTGGTGTAGAAATCAAAAAGCGGCGCCTTGGTGTCTATGCACTCGGCGCACATTTTTCCGGACGAACGGACCATGTCCAGCGAGCCGGAGGCCACCGGCATCGCGCTGTAATCAATGGTGATTTCAACACTGTTGAAAAACGGAGTTCCATATTCGGGGTTGATGAGGAGTAAAATCTGGTCCATCAGATCCTCCACACGCTTTCGGTCCACACTCCCCACATCACGGGTAAGCGCGTTGGCAAAATGGTAGGATTGGGCTTGCGTCATGGTCTGGGCCTGGGCCTGGGCTTCCTTTTCCAGGCGGGGATGCAGGCTATAGCTCCAGTAGTATGTCAAAAGCCCCCCCAGGGAGAGAGCCAGCGCCAGGAATATGACGCTGACAGCCATTTGTGCCCAGAGGAGTCCAGGCGATTCCTTGATATTACTCATAGCGTTTCACCACCCCCATAAAAAAGGGCTTCAAGCGTACGCCGGATTTTGACAACGTTTTCATGTTCACGAATGGGAGGACATACGCCTCCACAGAAATGCCGCCCAGTACGCCGCTCTCCACATGACCCGAATACGGCGAGAACACCAACACTCCCTTTTCACTCCCATAACCGATGATAGGATCCAGGCCTCCCTTTCCCATGTTTTCGCCGATAAAGACTCCCGCCACCCTCCGATCCGCGTATTTCTGGAAGGTCATGTCGTTGGTAACTTCAATGCGGATGGGAATCTTGCGTATGGATGCGGAAGCCCGCCCCTTGTCGGAAATCCCCAGTTGGGTGGCTATATTATCAGCGGCGGGGCCATCAACTTTATACGCCACTATAACCAGAAGGGCGCCATCCTCCCCTTTCTTCGATTCGATATCCAGATCCGCCGCCAGCATCGCCTGGAAAAATTTGACGCCGGCCTTGACTCTTCTCTCCTCGTAAGGATCACTGGCCGAAGCCGCCTGTAAAGACAGCAGGAGTACGAGAGAAGAGAGCAACACCCTGCCACACGTCAACATCCTTACCGCTCCACCCCCCTCGCTTCCTCTGGAGGCCTAGAAATCATACGATACCTGCGCCCACCATGCCCTGCCAGTGCGCGGAAGGTCTTCCGGATATGAATTGGTGGCGGATATTGACTTGTACTTATGATCGGCTATATTGTTCACCCCGGCGCGCAAACTCAGTCCATGCATCCCCGCGTTGTGCCAGTTTACCGAAATATTCACCAATGTGTAAGCTGGCAGTCTATCTTCCCTGGGGTCCAGGATAAGCCGTTCCCGATCCCCCACATATTGCGCCCGTATCGCCAGAAGCAAATTGTCGGCCACGGCGCCGAAAAGCTTTATATTCCCCAGGACCTTGGCATAATTTCCCACGTCCTGGTTGGTGTTCACATCTTTGAGATCACAGTAGGAAGCGTTGGCGGCCAGGGTCCATTCCTCGCCCAACTCCATCTCCATTTCCATCTCCACTCCCTGCTGCCTGGCCTTGTCCTTGTTCGCGTAGTTTCTCCCCTCGCGCAAATCACCGGGGGCTATCATACTCTCAAGGTTGCTCTGGTACACAGTCACCCTGGCTGTGACCCCTGGCTGGTTGAATATATATCCCAGCTCCGCGGTCCGCGATGTCTCCGCCTTCAGATCCGGATTGCCCAGCCTGCCCACGCCATAGGTGGGGGAATATAACTCCGCGAAAGTGGGAGGCCGATAAGCATGGGCGTATTGCGCCTTGACGATATGCGGCCCGCTACGCCACACACCGGCCAGCCGGGGGGAGACGCTGGAGCCGGCGTCGTCGAAATCGTCACTGCGCACTCCCAGGATCAGGTTCAGGTTTTCCGATACGGCCACCTGGTCCTGCAGCGCCAGACCAACGACCGTTCGCTCCTTGCCGGGAGTCAGCCAGTTGTTCTTCGGTCCACTATACCGCCTGGGGGTATCCAGGGCCTCACCCGTGGCGGGATCGAAGTTATACTCCTGCCACACATCCCCCATGGCCACCTTGGAATATTGCGCCTGGAACAGCCATTTCTGGTGGCGCCACCCCTTGTATGCGGCTTCCAACCCGGCGCCGGATTTGCTCTCACCATAATAGTTGCTGATCAGCCGTCCTTCCGGGGCGCCCGGAGGAATTCCATCCGCGCTAGGGCCATTTGGCCGGCCACCAGGAGGAGGCGGGCCTTCACCGCCCTCCAACGGTATGGGAGCGCCTTGGGGCGCCAGCAGATGGTTTTTCACCTCAAAACTGTTTTCCGCGGCGTCGGCGTATACCTTCACATCATATGTTTCCCCCGGGGATGTGTGATACGAGACACGAACAGCGTTAAGCTTCTCCTCCTGCCAGCCTTCCAGGCCCTCCTGCGTCAAGGCAAGCATCCCATAATAGTGGCCATACCGGCGCTCCGATGTCTGGATCCTGGCCTCCAGCCCCCCAACACCAAGCTTTACAACACCCAGGGTTTGGCCATCTTCGTCATCAATAGGCCCCGGGGAATTGGATCGCCCCTCAGTCTCAGGCCGGGAAGCGAAATGATCCTTTCCGGAATCGATCCCAGATCCTTCGGTCCTCCAGGACGAACCGTTAACTTGAAAGTGGAATCCGGTTTCCGGATTCTCGTATCTATATGACAGGCCGCCGCCGAAAGTCCCAAAGGCTCCTCCCGAGGCATAGGCGCGGTTACTTTGTTTCGTGATGATGTTTATCACACCGGAATAGGCGAACTCCCCATGAAGCGAGGCGCCCGGACCACGGATTATCTCTATCCTCTCCACCTGCTCTATGGGAATCATGAACGCCGATGTGGTGGCGCCGTCGAAAGTCTTGTTGACCGTCACCGAATTCAACTGGACCTGCATATGCCCCGAATGGTGGCCATTGCCTATTCCACGGATTATTATCTTCGGGTCGCCGGGGTTGTTTATGGCGCTCTCCACTCCGGGAGTCATGGATATCGCCTCCCCCACGGTGCGGGCGCCCATGGCCTCCATCCGCTGGCCATGCAGAATTGTGATGATGCCGGGAACGAAATCGGCGTTCATCTTCTCTTTTGTGGCGATTTCCGTCTCTGTCTCGATCAACGCCAGCAACTGGCGCATCTCATCCATCTCCCCCGCCAGGGCGGTGTTCATCTCGAAACCCGCCTTGCCCGGCTCGGAAGCCTGGGCTGGACCAAAGCCCGCAACGAAAAGGAAAACCACGAATGCAATTCCAAAAAAGCGCATTGATCACCTCATATTGATTCGTATTCCCTTTGAGACCACCCAAAATGGACACCCCCAATTCCAATTCTAAATACTGGCGATTTTCAATAGCTTCTTCGAATAACAGCGCACTTACGCGGTCTTGCGGCTCAAGGAGCTTGCAGGAGAACGGGCCGATTAAATGGAGGCCAGGGCTCCAGAAGCGCTGATTATATGGGTGTTCATTCCCATTTGCTCCGCCGTGTAACCCAAAGCCAGACCAATCAACTGCTGAATATGGACCACCGGCATCCGCAAGGTCTCGTCGATCTCCGGCTGGTATGCGTCCATATTCAGATGGCACAGCGGGCACTGAGTCACCAGGCAGTCCGCCCCCGATTCCTTGGCGGACCTTATCACGGAGCCGGAGAGGGTGAGCGAGTTTTGTTTGTTCATCATTATGATGGGGAATCCGCAGCACTTGAGCCGACCGGGGTAGTTAACCGTCTTGGCCCCTATCGCCTCCAGAATCCGCTCCATCTCGTCCGGATCGTCCGGATTCTTAAGGTCGGAGTATTCGTGGGGGCGTACGGAGTAGCAGCCATAAAAGGCGGCTGCCTTCAGCTCTCCCAATGGCTTTACCACCAGGGCCTTGAGCTTGTCCAGCCCGTAATCCTCAATCAATATTTTGGCGAAGTGGCGGACCTTGGCCTGCCCTTTGTATTCCCTTCCCGTCTCGCTTTTCAGCACATCATTGACCCGGGCCATATACCCCGGCTCCTTGGCCAGCCGCGCCTGGGCTTTCTTGTGCACTCCCTGGCAGGTGACGCAGATGTTCATGATATCCATCCCCCGCTCCTCGGCCAGGGCGAATGTCCTGGCGTTGACAGTGTCGGACACCATTACGTTGTCCTCGCCCCCCACGCCGGCGCCGCAGCAGGCGGCGTCTTCCATCTCGAACAGCTCGATTCCCAGTTTCTTGCACACCAGGTTTGTGGAGGTCAAAAGCTCCCTTCCTGCCCCCTTGGCCACACACCCTGTAAAAAACGCATATTGCAAAGCCATCGTCATAGCCCCTTAATCATCACCATCGGTTTTAGTCCCCGCTCCGCCAACGTTCTTTCGCAGCTCATGGAACCTTTTGAAAATTCGCTTCACCTCACCCACCTTGTCGATCCAGTGCGGAAACATGGGGGGAGCCTTGCGCTTTAACATCATTCGTAGCCCCACGGGCATTATGCCCAACAGCCCGGGTATATTGAAAAATCCCACACTGCGCACTGGCAGGTAATTCTCGTTGAGCGCTCCGAACCAGCGCATAGACTCCCGGAAGCCCAGGGCATGCCGGGCGCCGGGGCTATTAGTGATCCCCGCCATCATCACCGCTTCCCGGGTTTCCTCTATCCTGGCCAGCGGCTTGGTCTCCGTGGGGCACCGGGTGGAGCACTCGCCGCAGTGGGTGCAGTCCCACAGTCCGTTAGGCTCGGTAATCTTCTCCATGCGCTCCCGGCCCTTGGCGTCCCTGGTGTCGAATATGAATCTATGGGCCTTGGCCAAGGTGGCCGGGCCCAAAAATTTCTTATCCACTTCCAGCACATTGCAGTCCGACCAGCAGGAGGCGCAGAGGATGCATGTGGTCACATCGTCAATCAGTTGAAACTGGGCAGGCGTCTGCAACCTTTCGCGCGCTGGCTCATCCGCCAGGTTAGGCTGCAGCCATGGGCTCACCTTGCGCAGGGAGGACCAGAAAGGCTCCAGGTCCACCACCAGGTCCCTTATCACCGGGAAGTTGCCCAGCGGGTCCAGTTGGATCACGCCATTTTTCACCAAGCCGGCCGCCTGGGTTTTGCACGCCAGCAGAGCATGACCATTGGCGCGCATGGCGCAGGAGCCGCAAATAGCAGAACCGCAAGACATCCGGTAGGCCAGTGTTCCGTCCTGGGCGCCACGGATGGTGTTCAGGCATTTCAGGAGTGTATCTCCCTCCTCCAGGGCCAGCTTGTATTCATCGTATCGCGGAGATGCGTCCTTGCCAGCCTCGAACCTGTAGATCCTGAAAGTGATCTCGGACATCAGTATTTCCTCTCCTCCGGCTGGAACCGGGTGACGCGCACCGGCCGATACTTAAGCTCGTATCCGCCCTCCCCGGTCCTGAAAGCCATGGTGTGTTTCATCCAGTTACCATCGTCCCTGTCGGGAAAGTCGTTACGCGCGTGGGCGCCACGGCTCTCTTCGCGGGTCTGGGCGCCGGCGACGATCAATTCGCTGTATTCCAGCATGTGCCCCAATTCCAGCGCCTCCGTCAGGTTTGTATTGAACACCCCTTTTTTATTGTCCACCTTCACGTTTCGGAACCGGTCCTGAAGCTCTCTTATCTTTTCGTGGGCCGCTTCCATGTCGTCTTTGCCCCGGTAAACTCCCACTTTGTCTGTCATAGTGGTCTGCAGCTCTTCGCGAATGGCGGCCAGGTTCTCCGTTCCCTTGTTATGCAGAACCTCGTCGATCTCCCGCCGGGCGGCGGAAATCTCCCGGCTCTCATTCACCGGCGCCCACTTGGCGTCCAAGGTGACCTCGCGCATTTTTTTGCCTGCGCGGGTGCCGAACACCAACGCCTCCAGCAGAGAATTGGTCCCCAGCCGGTTGGCCCCATGCACGCTGATGCAGGAGCACTCCCCGGCGGCGAAGAATCCCTTCACCAGGTCGCCCCGTTCGTTGGCCACCACCTGGCAGTCGTTATCCGCAGGGATACCCCCCATGGAATAGTGAGCCGTCGGCTGGATGGGCACTGGATTGTCCAGTGCGTCCACCCCGATAAAATCCTTGGCGATCTGGTATATCTGAGGCAAGCGTTCCAGGATCTTTTCCTTGCCCAGGTGGCGCAGGTCCAAAAGCACGTAATCTTTTTTAGGTCCAGCGCCGCGGCCCGCCATAATCTCCGTCTGCTCCGAGCGGGACACGATATCCCTAGGCGCCAGTTCCAGCTTGCTGGGGGCGTAATTGGCCATGAACCGCTCGTTGTTTCCATTCAGGATATAGCCTCCCTCCCCCCTGGCCGCCTCGGAAAGCAGCAAGCCATGCTGGTACAGCCCCGTAGGGTGGAACTGCACGAACTCCATGTCCTGCAGTGGCACTCCGGCCCGGTAGGCGGCGCTGATGCCGTCACCGGTGTTAGCGTAGGCGTTGGAAGAAATCTTGTATGCCCGTCCATAGCCACCGGTGCCGAACATGACGGATTTGGCGTGGAACACCTCCGGCTTGCCGGTCTTCATGTCCATGGCCACCACTCCCCGGCAGATGTTCTCCTCCACAATCAGGCGCAACAGATAAAATTCGTTATAGAACTGCAGCTTGCCCCCTTTTTTCATCGATTGCTCGAAAAGGGTGTGCAGCAGGGCGTGGCCTGTCCGGTCCGCCGAATAGCAGGAGCGTTTGAACGAGTGACCGCCGAAGGCGCGCTGGGCGATCTTGTTTTCAGAAGTCCTGGAAAAAGGGCAGCCCAGCCGCTCCATGTCCACGATGACATGAGGAGCGTCGTTGCACATGATTTCAATGGCGTCCTGGTCGCCGATAAAATCCGCCCCTTTGACGGTGTCATATATGTGGGCGTTCGTGGAATCCCCGTCCACATTTGCCATCGCCGCAGCCACGCCACCCTGGGCGGCGCCGGAATGGCTCCTGGATGGGTAGACTTTGGTGATGACCGCCACGTCCAGATGACCCACAACTTCCAGGGCGGCCCGAAGACCCGCAAGCCCGGAACCGACTATCACTACATCATGTGAAAGCATGTCAATTACCTAGTTATATTGATCTTTGAGGTATTTCCCGCCAAAAGGCCACTATCCCCCATTTCATCCTGACAGAGGCATATTGTATAGACTGCCCTATCACCAAACAAGGGAAAAATAATCCGTCAGCGGCTCACGCGGCCAGGCGGAAGTCCCGCCCCACGGTTCTTCCAGGCCGCGACAGATATTCGCGGATAAACAACCTCGATCCAAGGGCTTGAACCGCTGCCAATATCAGCTCGCCTGTGGTCACCCACCCGGCGCCGCCTGTCACGGAGCATGTTTCCTCACCAACTCGGCGATATGGCCGGGGGTCTCGGCGATATCCACCATCATCTTCTCTCCGGTGGCTCGGATCTTGATCTCCGCCTTCCCCTGCTCCACCCCTTTCTTCCCCACGATCACCTGTAGGGGGATACCGATCAGGTCCGCGTCCTTGAATTTGACTCCAGCCCTCGCGTCCCTGTCGTCGATTAACGGCTCCAGGCCACTTTCATCCAATTGGCGGTATATGCTTTCGGCCACATCCATCACAGCTTCATCATTTGCATTCAGTGGAAGCAGAATAACCTTGAAAGGAGCGATGGCCAGGGGCCACATTATCCCGGCTTCGTCGTGGTTCTGTTCGATGGCGGCGGCGGCGGTGCGCCCCACTCCGATGCCGAAACATCCCATAATCATCATCTGCTCCTTCCCCTCGGCGTCCAGGACGGTGGCCCGCATCGACTCGGAATATTTTGTCCCCAGTTTGAAGATATGCCCCACCTCGATCCCCTTGGCCAGGCCCATAGCTGCGGCGCACTCTGGGCATGGATCACCCTCAATCGGTTGCCGGATGTCCGCCCATTCCGTCCCCTCCGGGAAGTCCCGTTCCGGATTGATGTTGACGATATGCATGTCCACCTTGTTGGCGCCGGTGACGGCGTTCACCATATTCCGGACCCAGTTGTCCGCCACCACCGGTATGGTCAGCCCAGGAGCTCCGGCGAATCCCACAGGCGCTCCGGTTGTTTTTATAACATCAACTTCATCAGCCAGCGAGGCTTCCGCGCAGCCTATGGCCCGGGCCAGCTTCACATGGTTTATCCCATGATCCCCCCGGCACAGCGCCGCCACCAGAGGCCGCTCCTCCAGGCCGGTCTTGAAGATCAGCGTCTTGATAAATTCGGTAGAGTCCCGCTTCAGAAACGCCGCCACATCCTCCACAGCGCCCAGGCCGGGAGTGGAGACCTCTTCCATCGCCATATGTGGCGCCGGGTCCGCCGGCGTGGGGGGGAGCGGCAGGCGGGAGCGCTCCACATTGGCGGCGTATCCGCATTTTTCGCAGTGGACGATGGTGTCCTCACCGGAATCGGCCAGCACCATGAACTCATGGGAGGAAGAGCCGCCGATCTGGCCTGTGTCCGCCTCCACGGCGGAAAATCTTAGACCGCATCTGCGGAAGATCGCCTCGTAGGCTTTTTTCATGGCTTGGTAGCTTTCGTTGGCGCCCTCCTCGTCCATGTCGAAGCTGTATGCGTCCTTCATGGAGAATTCGCGTCCGCGCATCACCCCGAATCGGGGGCGGATTTCGTCGCGGAACTTGGTCTGGATCTGGTACAGGTTCAGCGGAAGGTCACGGTATGAGCGGACATCGTTCCGCACAAGATCGGTGATCACCTCCTCGGCGGTGGGGCCATAGCAGAATTCACGGCCATGCCGGTCTGTCACTCGCAAAAGCTCCTTGCCGTAAAAGTCCCACCGGCCAGATTCCTTCCAAAGCTCGGAGGGCTGGATCGAGGGGAGGAACACCTCCTGGGCGCCGGCGCGGTTCATCTCCTCACGGATGATGTTTTCTATCTTGCGCAGAACCCGCACCCCCAGCGGCATGACGGAATATATTCCCGCCGCCAGCTTGCGGATCAAACCCGCGCGCAGCATATACTTGTGGCTGACAACCTCCGCTTCAGATGGAGTTTCCTTCAGCGTTGGCAGGAATAATCTGGAAAATTTCAACTCGTCCGCTCCACTGGTGTATTGTGATTAAAGGCTTGGATCATATTAGGTTACGAAGAGGGCCAAGTCAATATAACCCGTTATGCCGGATGCCAGCGCTCTAGTCAGCGCAAGCTGGCCACCCCGCCACCATGTTTTTTTCAAGATTCCATCTGGTAATATAATGCTATTAAAAATACTGGTTTGGATTCGACGCTGTCAAAACCGATCTTCGCCGATGGAATAAGGCGCAAGCGACCTCTTGTCCCGAATGAACCGGCAGGAGGGCAGAAACGATGCGTGGAATTGAACCCTGCCACATTATTGATCCGCGGAAGGTGAAATGAAGCGTATTGCTCTCCCGTTATTTACCCTGTTTCTTATTCCAGCCATTTTTTGTCTATACGGCTGCTCCCCCACTTCCGGTCACGAAGTCAAATCGGAGACCTTCGAGAAGTTGCGCTCCGTTCGGCGGGAGAGAAAGCTTCTGGTGGTGCAAAAGCTGGAGCGGATGAGGGGCAGGGTGAAGGATTCGGTTAATAATTCCGTGCTCACCGGGGCGTTTGACAGGTTCAGGTCGCTTCTGGCCGACGGCGCGCTTCCGGCGGGGACGGGCGCGTACGAGGACAAGGATCTGGACCAGGAGTATCTGGAGAAGTATTACAATTTTTACGACATCCTTTTCATAGATCGTGACGGGCTGGTGTTTCACACCATGAGGCGGGAATCCGACCTGGGCAAGAACATATTCAACAGCGACATTTCCTCCACATTGCTGGCGCAGACGCTGAAATCTGGGACGCTGGATGATTTTGTTGATTACCACTATTACTCCCCCTCCAGGGAGCCGGCCGCTTTTTTCATCGCTCCCATGAAGCGGCCCGATGGCTTGTCGGGATGGATCGTGTTCCAGCTCTCATCCGGGGCCTTGAGGGATATAATGTCCCAGGACACCAGCATGGGGAAAACGGCGGAAGTGTACCTGACCAATGAAAGCCACGTTATGCTAACCCAGTCGCGCTTGTTGCCGCAGGATACGGTCATGAACCTGCGGGTGGAGACGGAGGCTGTGAGGCGGGCGATGGAGGCCGGGGAAGGGGATGGCGTCATTCTCGATTACCGCGGCGTGCGTGTCTTCAGTTCTTTCGAGAAATTCCAATTCGCCGGGGTCGGCTGGGTAATCATCGCCGAGATGGACGAGGATGAGGTAATCACCCGACAATTCATGGATGACAGAGACCGCCTATATAACGAGATTTTCAAGCGGCTACCCGCCGGGACGACCGCCGAGCCGCATCCTGAATTGTTGTATCAGGAGAGCGTACGGGTGGACATCAACGAGTATGGCTCAGGGCGGGTCGATGATGTGATCTCCACCGCCGGAGTCACCACTTGTACGGCGGTGGTGATCCAGTATCCCGGGAAGTTCGCCTTCCTGGGTCATATTTATCCGCTGGATGATGTGTATTTCGAGGGGTGGGAGAAATATATATTAGGCGTGTATTATGGGTTGTTCGGCAGCGTCCATGGTGACAGGGTGGCGGACCTGATGGGAAGAATGCTCCATGAGATCACATATTTTAATATCCACCCATCGGAGACCAGACGTCTGGAAGCGGTGCTGCTGGCCACCCACCGCAACAGCTTCAGGCGGATTACCGACAGGCTGCTGGATACGGGGCTTCTTCTTTCCCAGATCAGGATTGTCACACTCGATGGGATGAAATATCTGGACGTGGCTGTGGAGGTGGATAAGGCCTCGGTGGTGGCCCACTGGGTGGGCCCCGGCGGAAAAAAAGAATGGACCAACGCGGCGGGCGCTCCCACCCTGGACGTACTCGTAAAGGATATTATCGGATACGATTCCCAGGGACCAGTCTAGCAGGTAGCCTCTTCCGGGCCGCCCGTCAGGTCATCCGACGGGTCTGGCAGATGGACGTAGAACACCGTACCGCTCCCTGGCTGGGACTTCACCCACATGGAGCCGCCATGGGCGGTGACAATCTCGTTAATCAACGACAGGCCTATCCCCCAGCCGGAGCTTGGGTCGATATTTTTTCCGCTGGTGTCCAGGGTGGCGGCCATGATTTTGGCCGCGCGCCTCTCGTCCATTCCTTCACCGCTATCCTCCACCGCCAGGGAGGCCCCATCATCGGGGGGACAAAATATCCGTACCTTTCCACCCGGGCCCGTATATCGGACAGCGTTGGAAACCAGGTTTTGTATCACATGGGTCAGCAACGCTTCGTCGCCGAAAACCTCCACGCCAGGGGGGATATCGTTTACCAGATCCACTTCCCTTTTTAGGGCCACCGGCGTCAATGCATTGGCGGCCTTTTCAGAGATGGCCCGCAGCCCCGTCCATTTCCGCCCTTTGAGCAACATACCACCATGCATTCCCTTAAGCCTCATCAGCAGATGGATGATTTCGCGCATCCTGTCCACGCTCTGCCCCAGGCTTTCCACCATTTCCTTTTTCCGTCCTTCTTCCAGGTCAGCCCCGAAGTTCTTCATGATATCCACCACCGCCCTGATACTGGATAGGGGATCCTTCAGGTCGTGGGACACCAGGGCGACCAGCTTGTCTTTCATCTGCGTCGCCGCCGCCGCTTCGGTATTGGACTGTTCCAGCTCCATGATCAGGACGAATTCCCTCCGGGTGTGCTGATCGCTGAAATAGGAAACCACCATGCTCAGCGCCGCCGCCGAGGACATCAGGAATATCTTGTCCGCGGATTCGGCCAACCCGCCACCCAGCACAGGGCCCAGATATATAACAAGCATGGCAACCAGAATGAAAATGGTGGCCATTGCGAAGCTGAACAACAGCCGGCATAATGGCACGCAGAAGACCACCAGCATCATTCCGGCGTAGTACACCACTTGCGGAGAGTTGTCTGATATATAGTCTATGGACAAAACGCTGGCGCCGGCGGCTATTACCAGTGTGGACAAAAGCGCCTGGGCAAAAAGGCCCTGGAACCTTTCCCGGTAGGAGAATCCTATAATGCCGATGGCCAGAGGGATGATCAAGGCGAACCTTATGAAGAACGCCACCAGCGCATGGTCCGAGACCTTTTGTATGTCCACCAGGAAGAAAAGAGCGTAGATCGCCACCCCCACCACAAGGCCCACCCGGACCGGCTTGCGGGTCTTGTCCGTGTAGTGATCCAGAAACTCCCGTTCCAAAGCGGGGTCCTCGAATTTCAGATGGAGCAACCCTCCTTGCATTCTGGCGCCAGCCGACGCTGGCTTACATTCCCCCATTTTTCTTCCTTTGCGCCATGGCGCCATGCGCCAGCGGTGTTCGCGGTTGCAGGGTTGGTTTAGTTCCTGAGGTAAAAAGGGCCCGGAGTTGGATTCTCCGGGCCCTGCTTCACATGTTCGTCACGGTCGCTTCTGTCAGACGATCAGAAGCGGGGCGATAACAAGCGAGATGATCGACATCAGCTTGATAAGGATGTTCATGGCAGGCCCGGAGGTATCCTTGAAAGGATCACCCACGGTGTCGCCGATGACCGCAGCCCTGTGGGCATCCGATCCCTTGCCGCCCAAGTTGCCGGACTCGATGTACTTCTTGGCGTTATCCCAGGCGCCGCCGCTGTTTGCCATGAACAGCGCCAGGGTCACGCCTGTGACCAGTGCGCCAGCCAGCATCCCGCCCAGGCCCGCAGGGCCCAAAAGCAGACCCACGACCACCGGGGCCAAAACCGCAGTGACGCCAGGGAGCATCATCTCCCAAAGGGCCGCCTTGGTGGCGATGTCCACGCAGGTGGCCGGGTCCGGCTTGCCGGTTCCCTCCATCAGACCCGGGATATCCCGAAACTGACGGCGGATCTCCTCCACCATCTTCATGGCGGCCTTGCCCACGCTCTTCATTGTCATGGAAGCTATGATAAACGTAATGGCGCCGCCCAGGAACAGGCCGATAACCACTTTAGCGTCCACCAGGTTGATAGTATCCAGATGCACCGCCTGGGTGTAGGCGGAGAAAAGCGCCAACGCCGTCAGCGCCGCCGATCCGATGGCGAAACCCTTGCCGATGGCGGCGGTGGTGTTTCCCAGGGCATCAAGGCCATCGGTTATTTTCCTTGTCTCCGGTCCCAATCCGGACATCTCGGAGATTCCTCCGGCGTTGTCGGCGATGGGGCCGTAGGCGTCCACACTCATGGTGATTCCCACGGTGCCCAGCATACCCACGGCGGCCAGGCCCACGCCATATAGTCCAGCCCAGCTGTTGGCCATGAAGGTGGCGATGGCTATCACTACCACAGGCGCCGCTACCGACTCCATGGCCAGCGCTACGCCTGTGATGATCAGTGTCGCGGCGCCCGTGGATGTGGACGCGGCCAGGTTCTTCACCGGGCTGAACATCCCTGTGTAAAATTCAGTGAGCATGCCGATCATGACTCCGGCCAGACAGCCTGCCACCAGGGCGCCCCAGATTCCCCATTGCACATCATCGGGCATGAGAAGCAGAACAACGGGAATGGCGGCCAGCAGCATGATGGCGGCGGCCACCAGGGCGGTGTATCGCAGAACGGCGGCTGGATCCACACCCTTCATAAGGCGCATGGAGGCTATGCCGGCGCCAGAGGCTATAAGGCCCACCATCGATATGACCAGCGGGAGAACCATGTAGCCGGTAGGCTCCATCATGGTGGCGCCTATGGTCATGGTGGCCACCATAGATCCAACGTAGGACTCGAAGATGTCCGCTCCCAGACCGGCGGTATCACCCACGCAGTCACCCACGTTATCGGCTATGACACCGGGGTTGCGCGGATCGTCCTCGGGGATTCCGGCTTCCACCTTGCCCACCAGGTCCGAGCCCACATCCGCGCTTTTTGTGTATATGCCACCGCCCACGCGGGCGAAGAGCGCGATGGTGGAAGCGCCCATGGCGAATCCGGCCACATACTGGACGTTTTCCGGGCTGGAGAACGCCACGTACATCAGGTAGAAGAGGCTAAGGCCAATAAGCCCAAGGCTGGCTACGGAAAGACCCATGATCGAGCCCCCCTCGAAGGCCACCCGAAGCGCGGCGTCCTGCCCCTTCTGGTTGGCGGCGGCGGCGGTGCGCACGTTTGCCATGGTGGCGCCTTGCATCCCAATAAATCCGGCGGCCATGGAACAGCCCGCGCCCACCACGAATGCGGCGGCGGTGGCCGCATGGATAAACACCGCCAGCAGGATGAACACTAAAAGGATGAATACGGCAAGGATGGTATATTCCCTTCGCAGAAAGGTCATCGCTCCTTCATGGATCATGTCGGCGATTTCCTTCATCTTGTCGTTGCCGGGATCTTGACTTTTTACTTCGTTGTAGAGCCAATAGACCCCGCCCAGGCCAGCACCGCCTGTCAGGATCGCCAGAAAAACCAAAAATGTCATTTTTTTCCCCCCTTATATTACGGGTATCAGTTTCCGTTTACCGCGTCTCCACCTTCCATGGTATTGAATAAAAACCGGCTTTCCAAAAGTTCGAAAGCCCTTTCAAGGCCGTCAAGGAAGCCATCCTCCTCGTCGGCGGAAAACGCGCTTAATACATAATCACTGGCGTCGGTTCCCTCTGGTGGCCGACCGACTCCCAGCCTGATCCTGTGAAAATCGGCGCTGCCGATGTTCTCAATTATCGACCTGAGTCCGTTGTGCCCGCCATGGCCCCCGCCAAGTTTGTGCCGGACTTCTCCGAACCTGATATCGATGTCGTCATGCATGACCAACAATTCATCCGGCGCGACGCCCAGATCCTCCATCGCCCGGCTCACCGGGCCACCGGACAGATTCATAAACGATCCTGGTCTTAAAAAAGCCGTCTCCACTCCCCCTGGCGCCGCCATCGTAAACCAGGAGCCGTATCTATTTTCCATCTTCCCTTTTCCAGCGCGAGCCAGATATATATCCACCGCCATGAACCCCGCATTGTGCCTGGTGAGGGCGTATCGAGGGCCGGGATTGCCCAGCCCCACCACCAGCTTCACCTCCACGCCAGATTCATCGCCGGAGGATTACTTCTTATTCTTCTTGTCCGGACTAGCGGCGGCGGGCGCCGTTTTTGCCGGAGCCGCTTTTGCACCAGCGGCGCCCCCCTCGGTTTCCTCTGTTTTCGCGGTCTTATCCTGTTTGGGCGGAACCACTGTGACTACATGAGCTTCCGGATCGGTCAATATCGAAACCGAGTCAGCGTGCTTTATATCCTTGGCGCACAATATCTGCCCCACTTCCATATCCTTTATGTAGACCTCCAGGCGGGCCGGGATATCCTTAGGAAGGCACTCGATCAAAAGTTTTTTCCTCTGGATGCGCAATTCGCCTCCCTTTTCCTTCACTCCCACCGGCACGCCGATAAATTCCAGCTCTATATCCAGTTTCATCGGTTTGGTTTCGTCGATCTCCAGCAGGTCGATATGCATAAGGGTGTCGTAGATGGGATGCACGTCCAGGCTTTTAATCATCACCGACCGCTCCTTTTTATCGCCCTCTATCCTGGAATGGATGACGCTATGGGAGCCGCCCCTGATTTCAAGGAGTTTTAGCAGTTCCTTGGCGTCCAGGGTGACCGCCACGTTTTCCCCATGACCATAAATGATCCCAGGCAGCTTGCCCTCCCTTCGCAACTGACGGGAAGGACCCTTGCGCCCAACCTGCCTTAAAGTTCCACTCAATGTTACCGCTTCACTCATTATGCCGTTCCTTTATACGTTAGGTTACTTGGCGCCAGTTCTCGCCGACGCCGGATTTTAATATTCAAACAGGGAGCTGACCGAGGTCTCCGCATGGATTCTCAAAATCGCCTCGCCCAGAAGGCTGGCGACGGAGAGCCTGGTTATCTTCGAAAAATCGCCATTACCCTCCCCATGGTCTATAGAGTTGCTTGTTATTATCTCTCGCAGGGGTGACTTTTGGATCCTGTCAATGGCGGGACCGGAGAGAACCGCATGGGTGCAACAGGCTGAAACCGAGCTGGCCCCGGCGTTCATGAGCGCCTTCACCGCCTCGGTAAGGGTCCCGGCGGTGTCCACCATGTCGTCGATGATCAGCACATCCCGATCCTTCACCTCACCGATGATGTGCATTACATTCGCCACGTTTTTGTCGGACCGGCGCTTGTCTATGATGCCCAATCCCGCCCCTATGACTTTTGCAAAGCTGCGAGCCCGCTCCACGCCGCCTGCGTCCGGGCTGAAAATGACCAGATCCTTGTAGTTGCCGCTCTTTATGTGCTCAATGAATATGGGTGCGGCGTACAGGTGGTCCACCGGCAGATCGAAAAAACCCTGTATCTGGCCGGCGTGCAGGTCCATCGTCAAAACACGGTCCGCCCCGGATGCTGTTACAAGGTCGGCCACCAGCTTGGCCGTGATGGGGGTGCGGGACTGTACTTTCCTATCCTGCCTGGCGTAGCCGAAGTAAGGTATCACGGCGGTGATTCTTTTGGCCGACGCCCTTTTTATGGCGTCGATCATTATCAATAACTCCATCAGGTTGTCATTGACGCTGGTGGAGGTGGACTGGATCACAAAGACATCTGAACCCCGGACGTTCTGCTGTATCTGGACGAAAATCTCGCCATCGGAGAAGTTGGATACTTCCCTGGAGCTCAATGGCACGCAGATGGACTGCGATATTTCATTAGCCAGGGGCAGGTTGCTCCTGCCACTTATCAGTACCAGCCTTTCTTTGTCCGAGACGCTCATGACTCACCAAGTTAAACAAAAGATATTATAACAACAACCAGCCACCCTGGCTGGGGCGGGAGGATTCGAACCTCCGAATGCGGGCTTCAAAGACCCGTGTCTTACCGCTTGACGACGCCCCACTTGATAAAACCAGTTATTCTAGCCGTACATGGGCTCAAAATCCATAACATTTTGTTCTTTTTCATGAAGCATGGATGAATGGCCCTGCCTTGAGTCTGTCGGGACAGAGATAATCCAACAAATTCAATAGGAATACATTGTTTTTATTCATATTTTTGTTTTCATATTTCTTTGACATAGCTATTGTCGTTGGATTAGAATCCCCTTGTTGTTATTAGAAGAGGATTTTTTCCTTCTGATAGAATGGGGTGGGATATTCCGGACGCCTCGAATAAGCGGCCTTCCGGGTTTTTACTGCAACAAACTTTTTACATTTTTGCAAGGGGACATCTTATGAGCAACGTACAGAAAATGCTGGACATTCGCGCGCAGATGAAAGAATTGTCTGGCCAGATGAATGACGCGGAAGCCAACGAGTATATGGATTCCGTATCCGGATTCAACCCGCGCATGTTTAAAATCATCAACACGGTCAGCCCGGACGCCGGCGTGTGTTTTGGTAACTATTACTCCACTGTTTTCTCCGATGGCGCCCTGAGCCAGAAAATCAAGGAGCTCATGTTCATGTCCGGCGGCGTGGGCACCATGTCCTCCAAGTGTATCGTCCATGTCATCCCAGCGTGCGAGAACGGAGCCACAATTCCGGAGATCTTCGAGGCGGCCACCGTGGGTGTCATCCTCGGCGGTTTCTCCCCCAGGGGCGCCGGCATTCCTTACGCGTTCGACTATGCCCTCAAATGCATCGAAGGCGCCACCGCGTATCATAACGAGCTGAAAGCTTCCGGCAACAAGGCAAAGGCCAAAGCCGCCGGTTTTGAGGCTATGGCAGTCCGCCCGGCCAATATCGACGGCGGTATCGACAGGTAATCTTGCCTGCGAAGGAAAGATCCAATAGCCGGGTCCGCGCACGCGGGCCCGGTTTTTTTTGCTTTCGGCCAAAAAACCCAACCGCCAATTCTGAGTGACCTGATTGTCTTTTTGTTGCCCTGTTCGGATTATTGTGATTGGGCAGGATTTCTACACTAAAATTCCTTCGGTCTCGCCCTCCACGACCACCCTGGCAGGCTATCTCCCCAGGATGTTCCCGGGCGACTTCATCGCCGGAAAAGAGCCCCCCCACCATAAATCATTGCGTCCGGCGCCTATATCCCATAGATTATTATGAAAGATCCGCTGGGGCCTACGGTTTGGCCTGTGGTTCACAATGTAACTAGCTTAAAGGATGAATATAGTGAAAGATTTGGCGAAAGTGGCGATGGTGACTGGGGCTTCCAGCGGAATGGGAATGGAGACGGCCCGGCGGTTCGCGAAGGAAGGTTACGGACTGGCCCTTGGCGCAAGATCCGTGGAAAATATAGAAAAGCTGGCCCGGTCACTGGAAAATCCGGATCAGGTGATGACATCCGCCCTGGACCTGACCTCACTTCCCTCCATACAGAGTTTCACCAAATCCGCCCAGGACAGATTCGGCAAGGTGGATGTTTTGATCAACTGCGCAGGGGTGGCCCTGGGAAGGGAGCCTGCGGACCAGGGGAATCTGGAGGAGTGGCGGACCATGGTGGAGACTGATTATTTCGGCCCTATGGCCCTGGTTCGCGCCATCCTGCCGGGCATGAAGGAGCAAGGGAGCGGACATGTCATAAACATAGGCGCCTTGGCGGCGCTGTTCCCCCATCCCGGTTCGGCAGCCTACGCTTCCGCCAAGGAGGGGATCAGAATGTTTTTAAAATGCCTGCGGGAAGACACCCTCGGCGCCGGAATCAGGGTCACCAACATAGATCCCGGCATCACAGACACCGGATTTGCGCTGACCAGGTTCCGGGGGAGCAGTGAGGCCGTGGGCAAGCTGATGGAGGGTTTCACCCCGCTGACATCCCGTGACATGGCCGAATGCATATGGTTCGCCGCCTCCCTGCCTGCCCATGTGAATATTGACCAGATGACTGTGACTCCGACGGATCAGTCCAGCCCCACCAGGCTACACAAAAGGCAATGACCGCCGACGCTCCGAAGAAGGAGAAGCGGCAAAGCTCCTCCGGCCTGTTGCTGCTGCTATTGGCCGTGGCGGTGGCGGGAGCGGCGTTGATGTTCCGGGTTGGGATGGGGGCGCTGGAGATGTCCGGCGCGGGCATGGAGCACAACAAACTGCTCAGGCAAAAGACAAATGTATGCTCCGACCGTGACCTGCTGGATGAATGCGCCAGGATAATGAAACTTATCGAGGAATCGGAAGCTGCCATGATGGCCAGGGAAAGGAAAGAGGGCGCCAGTCGCCCCTAATCCTGCGCCACTTCGTTATTACCCTTTATCGGCTTATCGGAGAAGACCAGGACACCGTCTGATGTGATAGATTTATACATCTTGGCGGGCTTTTCTGGTGTTTCCACGGATCTTTGCCGGGAGGAGAGGGGGTAGTTGTGGCCGGTGAGGCTGCTGTACGCGTTCATCACCTTCTTTATGTAGCGCATCGTCTCCTTGTAGGGAGGCACTCCACCATAAGTTTCCACCGCCGTGGGCCCGGCGTTATAAGCTGCCAGCGCCAGCTTGGTGTTTCCGTCGAACCGTTTAAGCATTTTGCGCAAATACCTGGCGCCGCCGTGGATATTCTCCGTTGGGTCGAAGGAGTTGGTCACACCCAGGTTTCTGGCGGTTCCAGGCATCAGTTGCATCAGCCCCCTGGCGCCCTTGGGGGAAATGGTGAAACGATTAAAGTCGGACTCCACCTTGATAACTGACTTCACCAGCATAGGATCCAGATTGTTTCGTTGGGCGGCGGCGGTGATGATATGATCGTACGCCTTGGAAAACCTGTAGGAGCCGGGCTTGCCTACACGGGATTTGCTATTGTTATAGACATATTTCACCACCACCAGGCGAGAGCTTTGGTTGGGGCGGGTGTCTGTGAAGGAGACATCGCCGTTCTGGTCCATTAACATGAAGTACCCGGCCCGCGCTGGCGCGGGGAGCAGAAACAACGCGCAGAGCAACGCCATCCCAATAAACCTTCTCTTTCCCACCACATACACCTTGCTTGTTTGCAAGTACAAGTATAACAGAGGATTATCATTATGTCCAGAGGCTTTGGCGTCATTGAGCCATCCAAGATGAAAACCTGGGGCGCAGGCGCATTGGAAGGGAGCGAGAGTAAACATGGCAAATAGAAGTTCATGGAAACTCCGGGCTCTTGCTACACAAAGAAGTTCCCTTGGCCCTGTCATGCCGGACCTAATCCGGCGTCTCGGCCAGCCAGGCCGGGAATTCTGGACAATACCGGAAAGTCTAATAATCGCCAGGATATTCTTTCTTTTAGCCCTCATACTGAATAGTGGGTTCTCTGGGGGCATATAGCCCTGTCTCCCCCCTGGTCCCATCCTCCTTCGCCAGTTATCTCTGAAACTATCGGAATTCGACATTACCAGGCGATCCGTCTCTGGCATCATGGCCACACTTGATACGAACCTGATGGAAACAAAGGAGCAGAGCAGAATGAAAAAAAACCATAAAGCTGAAGACACCGTGTCCTGACGCGATATACCGCCGGGCGCCCAGGGGCGGACAGGCCTACCTACCCCCCCCCACCCCCCACCCCTCCTCTAAAGTTCGCCTTGGGTAGCCCGGCTTTTTTATTAATATCCACCACTTGGCGCACACGCTCCCGAGTCTGTTGCGGACACGTCCAAAGGGGTGTATCTTGAATAATTTCACCAGATGGCCGAACGGGAGTGACGTATGGCGGATCAGCGCGACTCGGAGGATTACGCCGAGGGGTTCATGCCGGAACCTATCAAGGAGGAGGCGCCGACGACCTCGCTTTGGTCCCGGATATTCCTGGCGCTTCTGGTGGTGGGATATATATCGTGGTTCACCTATCATTCGATAGACCGCTGGAGCGCCATGCACACAAGCCTCGACTTTGTCCATCTAGACTCCGCGGCATACAACACCGCCCACGGCAAGTTCATGTTCTCCAACGCGAAGATGATTAATTTCTGGGCGGAACATATCTCCCCGACATTGCTGGTGGTTTCCTTCTTCCACCTGTTCAGCGATGAATACTGGTTCATATTTTTCTACCAGTCCGCGTCGATCGGGCTGGCGGCCGTCCCCCTGTTTTTACTGGCCCGCAATATTCTGGGCGATGAGCGCGTGGCGCTATTCTTTGCCATGGGCTACCTGGCCAACGGGATGATCCAGATGGCCAATCTTTTCGAATACCATGAATACGCGCACACGGGTTTCTTCTTTTTTGGGGCGTTGCTGGCCGCCCATCATGGCAGGTGGGGGTGGTATGCTCTTTGCGCCGCCGGCATCCTGGCGGTGAAGGAGGACGGGTTCATAACGCTGGCCGGAGTAGGCTTGTATGCCGCCGTGGCGTGCAAGGCATACCGCAAGGCGGCTTTCACATGGGTAGCCTGCGCCGGGGTGGCTATATTGGAATTCGGTGTCATATACCCATGGCTGCGTGAGGGTGAAGTGTACAAGTACGATTCATACTACTCATGGATAGGCGCCACCATGACAGACAAGCTGGCCTATGTCCTGGGCAGCCCTTTCCAATTCATCTCCCAGGCGCTCGCTTCGCCTGTCCGGGCCGCGGCCTGGTGGAACCTTTTGCTGGGTTTTATGTTCCTCCCCCTCCTTTCCCCCTTAGGCTCCGCGATCATGTTTTGGCCTTCCATGGAGATTTTCCTCTCCTGGTACCCGGGCGCCCACGGGCTGAATTACCATTATCCTTTGCTGGTGATGCCGATGTGGACCGCGGCGGCCCTGATGGGGACTGCCAATCTGGCCAGGATCGTGGCCAGGCTCAGACCGGGCCATGGAACCAGACTGATTGTTTCATTTTCCGCAGCGATATATATTCTGGGGATGAACCTGTGGCAGGCCAGCTATTATGGGGGACTGCCGATAATATCGAATCCATCCCGGCTGATCTCCGAACAGGACAGGGAGCACGCCAGCGTTGTAAGAGATGCCTTAAAGATCATCCCTCCCGGCGCCACCGTCTCCGCCCATGATGGGCCATTCAGCTTCCTGACCCACAACCCGAACGCGTATTTGTACCATGGAGACAAAACGGGCCATGTTATCGTCAATGTTTTCAGGGGGAAAAAGGGCCATGGATACGGTATGTGGCCTTTTACAGCCATGGATATCGAATATATAGTGCTGGATGCAAACGCTCCGCATAAGTTTCGGCGCACCCACAAGTGGGACGTGGAGGACGTGAAGGGGCACCCGGATTACAAAATTATCCTGGAGCGGGACGGGTTACATATTTTCAAGCTGAAGAAGAAGACAGGCAAGAGCCGCTCCCCCAACGCTTCATAGAAGAGTCGTTTTTCTGCGGATTCAGGTATTGTAAACAGCTCGCCAGGCGGCCCCGGCCCGGTTCACCTGTACCCCAGGTTTTCAGCGTTTTTCAGGTGCTTCTCCGCTTTGTTGGAATCCCCCTTGTAGCGGTACGCCATGGCGAGATTGTAGTGGGCCTGCCCGTTGGCGGGATCCATCCTGACAAGCCCCTCGAATACCTTGATGGCCTGGTCATACCTTCCAGAGGCGCCGAGGGCGACTCCCAGGTCCATCCTGGCGACATTGTCCCTTGGCTTGGAGTTTACCGCCATGATGTAGTACTTGATAGCCCTGTCATAATCAGTCAGGTTTAAAAAGAGGCTCCCGAGCCTGTAGGCAGTCTCATAGCTTTGAGGATTCAGCTTTATGGACTCCAGGTAGTTTTGAACCGCCAGAGGAAAGTCTTTCCTTGCCTCATGAATCCTGCCCAGATTGTAATAGGTTAAATAATATCCAGGATCAATCTTTCTTCCTCTATAAAGCAACTCCAGCGCTCTATCCTCCTGCTTCTTCCAAATCAGGATCGAGGCCAGGTTGTTCAGGCCCCTTATCTTGTTGGGGCTTTTGGCCACCACATCTTCCCACAGGCTCAACGAGTCCCTCCATACAAGGTTTCGCTTTGCGGCGATGGCGTATAGTGGAATGGAGATGGCGATGGAGATCAGAGTGGCGATGACAAACGCGCCGCGAGGCGAACCTATTTTCCCCAGCGCCTGCCGCTCCAACGAAACCAGGGCCGCCAATAATGCGGTCATGGGGAGGTACATCCTATGCTCGAAGACCAGGTCCTCCAGGACGAAAAAGGAGGATTCCACCGATGCGGCCAGGAATGCGAAAATAATCCCGAATGAAGCTATCCGGTTGCGCCTACGCAACAGAACTCCCGCTGCAAAGAGAGCCGCCAGGACCATGAAGGCCACGGCGCAATCCGCCATGGAAAGCGCGGGGGGGAAATCATAATCGAGGTTCTGGTTCACCGGGTAGAACAACAACTTCAAATATACAAATACGATAACGTTGAACTCCGTCATAAGATACTGATGGGCAGGCAGGAGGTTTGCCGCCCGCTCGCCCAGGTCCGCCACTTCCCCTTTACCCAGCAGCATGGTTAAAAGTGGCACCAGCAGCAACATCGGCGCGAAGACCAGCACCCTGGCCAGCCGTTTCCTCATCTCCTTCAGTGAGCCACTGATGACGATAAACTCCATCAGCGCCACCGCCACAGGAATGGTGACGGAAAATTGTTTTGATATCATGGAGAGGAACGCAAGGAGCACAGAGAAGATCAGCCATCCTTTCCACCGGGCAGGAGAGAGGCCACCTAGTTCGTCGGAAGCGGATTTCAGGTACGCCGCCAGCGAGGCGATGTAAAACAGCGTGGCGATGGATGTGCCTCTTTGCCAGATGTATGTGACCGCCTGGGTGTTCAACGGATGGATGGCGAAAATCAAAGCCGCCGTAAGGACGCATGCGCCGGTGAGCAGGGGATCCACGTTTTTGCCCTCAAGCCTGTCGTTGGCGCGAAACAGGAGCCGCAAAAAGTAATAGTAAACAAGCGTGGCCGCTGCGTGGAAAGCTATACTAAGGATGTGGTAGCTGTATGTGTTCAATCCGCCCAGATGGTAGTTTAACGCAAAGGAGAGGAACATGATGAACCGGGATGGATTGTGCCACCATATTTCACTTAAGTTCCAAAGGTCCAAAATCGCCTGATTGTCCACAATACCAGCTAAATCGTCGAACTGGAACGGGTAGTTCACCACCCCCCGGTATAACGCGAATATGGCTGCGGCAAGTACAAGGGGGGGGAAGACGCGAGCGGCCAGACGCATATTTCACCTTTCGGGGCATAAAATTCCGGGACGAGATCAAGCATTAGCCAAAGAATTATACCATATGACCTGTGGCTGGAGGCCGGATCGTCCGGCTCTGCTATTTGCGTTGATCTCCCTTCCGCGCCGCCCCGGCTTCTCCCTTTTTCCTCTGTATGGAAGAGAGACCTTTCAAGGCAAACTTGTCATTGGGGGATAACTCCAGGATACCCCTGTACACCTTTTGCTCCGAGTCTGTATCTCCGTATATTTTCAAGATATCGGCCAGCTTGTAACGGGCGACCAGGTTCCTTGGGGCCATATTGACGGCGTCGACATATTCCGCCCCCGCTTCTAAAAGACGCCCCTGCGCCTCCAGGACCTTTCCCAGTTCCAGGGCTGTTATGGCTCCCCCTGGGGCCAGAGCCCGGGCTTTTCGCAAGTTCATCTCGGCGCCTTTCAGGTCGCCCCTCAGTCTCTTGAGCACTCCAAGATCGTGATGGACTTCGGCTATCCCGCCGCCGGCCACCACCACCCTCTCATATAGTTTCTCCGCTTCTTCATATTTACCCGATTTTTTTTTCACTGACGCAAGGTTAATAAGCCCTCTGGTTGAATCAGGATATTTATCGACAACATCTTTCCACAACGATTCTGCGGTGGCCCACACCTGATTTCGCTTTATCGTGGCCACTGAAAGGGATACCGTGGCCACAAGGGCCAAAGCCACCAAGGCCCCCATCGCCTGGCTACTCCACTTGAAGCTGATTTTTTCCACAATAGCCGCAAAGGCCAGGAATAATCCCACTGAGGGAAGATACATTCTGTGCTCGAATACGATATCGGGAATCGGGAAGAATGAGGATTCCACCGACATGGCCAGAAAGAAGAATATCACACCGAATGAGGCCATCCTGTTTATCTTTATCAACCATACCCCTGTCATGAATAGCGCCGCCAAAAGGGCGAAGGAACCTGCCGATTCCCAAAACGATGTGACCACAGGTATGACGTGATCCAGATTCTGGCCTATTGGAAGCAAAAGAAGCTTTAGGTATAAAATGATTATATTGAACTGGGTGAGAAGGTAATGCAGTGGGGAGAGGAGCTCACCTTTTCTGTATGTAAGGTCCATAACTTCACCGGTCTGGTAATGGAAGGTGAGAAATGGCACTACGAACAATAGGGGCAGGAAGGGGAGCAACGAACCGATTCTTTGCCTGAATCTGGAAAAGGAACCACTTATCATGGTGTATTCCAGCAAAGCCAACGCGACGGGAAGAGTGACCGACACCTGTTTTGTAATCATAGCGGCGGCGGCGGCGCCCAGGGATATGGTCCTCCATTGCTTCCAATTGATATCAGGAGCCCCCTCCAGCCGATCCAGGGATGACTTGAGATACGCTGCCATCGCAAGGAAGTAAAATAACGCCGACATGGTTGCGCATCTTTGCCAAAGGTAGGTGACAGCCTGGGTGTTCAGTGGATGGATGGCGTATAGCAGAGCGATGGTGAATTGGATATTTTCCGATCTTCCGGGATTGGGTTCTCTTCCGTCCAACCTCCCGGCCGCCCGAAACATGAGCCCCACCAGGTGGAACAGCAGAAGAACCACCGCCGCATGCAGGGAAACATTGACCAGATGGTAACCGAACGTATTGAGACCTCCCAGATGGCGGTTTAAGGCGAAGCTATAGTTGGGGAGGAACCTGGAGGGATTATGATTCCAGATCAGGTCGGCCCTTCTGATGTCATCCAGTACGATGTTGTTTTGTATCCCCTTGATTCCATCGAAATGGAAAGGGTAGTCCAGGGCGCCCCAATATACAGCGAAAACAGCGATGACCAGGAAAGCTTGCCGCCATTGGCCCAGGAGTGTAAATGAGGATGTCATTGGCCCGGATGTAATTCACAAATGGGATTCATTTTAAACCATGCAAATGTAAGTGTGAGCAAAAAAACCTTGGGGCCCCTGCAGGCCGACGCCGCGGGCTGCGCCAATAGTTGAGACGGATTCGCATAACCGAGATTAAGGCGCCCCGCTGACTGATACAGATGACAGCCATATGGCGTGAGCCATGGGAAAATGGCTTCCTGTCCGGATCACTCATGCTCAATTCCTGGCTTTTCATTGCTTTTACGGCATGGGACTCATCGATGGCGGGAATTGCTGTAACCGGCCGGCTTATATCAAACCCAGAACGATCATAAACAAAAAAAGGAGGACGCCCGAAGGCGCCCCCCTGAAGGCTTCTACCTTAATACTATTGCATGCCACCGAGGGTGGAATCCCAGGTAAAGATATCAGCCACTGTGTCAGAGTTGTTATCACACTGAGGATGGATAGCCGTGACTGTGAACCCGTTGATCTGTGGGCTGGTGCCCGCATGGGCCAAAACCACGAGCTTGGTCGGCGAGAAGCCGGTAATCGTGGTCCTGGTGAGACCGGTCGTGTAAGCGTCATAGTCAGTGAAGTACGCCTCTTCGGCGATGGCGTAGTTAGCCAGATCGGACTTGGCGCCCGAGCAGTAAGCCTTGGCGCGATACTGAGCGAACTGCGGAATCGCGATAGCGGCCAGAATGCCGATGATCGCCACAACGATCAAAAGCTCGACCAATGTGAAACCTTCTTTTTTGTTTAGAGCACGGAACATATGTTGCCTCCCATTTCATTTAAGTTGATTGACCGAACTATTCGATCAATAATTGCCTTTTTCATCTGCACATTACCAATACAAGTATCATGCCACACAGTGACCAAGAATTGAGACGGATACTTAGAAACTTTGACATGGCACGTATGGTCTTCATAAACAAGATGATACGTATAGGCCTGTTATTGGTGCCGCGCTTGGATAGCCCTTAATCTGAAAAACGCAGAGAAAAATATCAGCCACAACCAACACTGCGTGACATCAATTGTCACCCGAAACTTCCCGCGAGTGCGCTATTCATGATAACCACTTACAAATCAGGCCGTTACTCGAACGAGAATTTGTTCATGCCCTTTGACGAAATTTGACATGCAATCAAGCATAACGTAATCTATTGTTAAACAAGAAAATAAACGCGATTGGTGGCGGGGCGGATGAAAGATGAAGGGCTGTAAATATATTTCAATATATTTACATGCCCCATATATAGAGGAATTGTGGGCCAGCGTTAACCATAAATGGCAGCTTCAGCGATACCGGCTCCAATCCGGCGGAGGCGCCGGAAACTTCGCTCTCTGCCTCCGCGGCGGAATAGGCGTTAAGGTGGACTTTTTTCCCAGGCGCAAACCTGATTACCGTGGCCTCTTTCAGCCCCGCCAGTTTCTTCGCCTCCTCGATGGAGTCCGGCAGATAGCCGATCCTGTCCACCAGGTTGCGCTCCAGCGCGTCTTGGGCGACAAACACCCTGCCGTCAAAGGCGGTGGTTGGGTCCACCACTTCTTTTCTCGACTCCGTGACCACGCTGATAAACTTTTTGTGCATCGCATCCATGATCCGGGTCAAGATTTCCCTCTCCTCCGGTGTCATCTGCTTGAACATGCTCAATAGATCCTTCGACTCGCCAGATTTCACAGAGTCGTCCCTCACCCCGATCTTGGTCAAAAGCCCTCCGGCGTCCAGCTTCATCATTATCACTCCCACCGATCCGGTGACGGTGGTGGGCTGGGCCAGCACCCGGTCCCCCACCATCGAAAGGTAGTAACCCCCGGAAGCGGCCAGAGACATCTGCTGGGCGACCATCGCGACCCCGGTCTCCCGTTTGAATCGCATCAGTTCTTCGTATATTGCGTCGCAAGCGGCCACCTGCCCGCCTGGACTGTCGATCTTCAGCACCACCGCCTTTATCCTTTTATCCTTCCTGGCCGCGTCCAGCTGCGCGACTATATAGGCAAGGGTGCTGTCGGTTTTACGGCCCATGGCGGAACTTCCGGAGAAAGCGGTTATCACCCCCTGCACAGGCAGAAGCAGAACCTTGTCCCTGCCATGGCCGGAGATGACCACCTCCGAGAGGGGCGCCGATGGGGGGATAAGGTTTATGTTTAGCGAGTTAAGGCAACCTGCGGTGGCCAGCGAAGCCGCCAGGAGGAGAGCCAGATAGGCGCTATGAACGAATTTACCTGCTATTGACAGTCTCATCCCGCACGTCGCTTTCCAGAATCGGATTATCCGCAAGTCCCGTCTCCGGGACGCCAGGGGATTCCATGGATTCATCGACAGCCTCGAATGTTTCCGGGGGCGGGGGAGGAATCATCTCCACGATACGATCTCCCTCCACCGTAAGGAATACCACCGATTTGTCCATTTCCCCGTCCAGCCCCATGCTCATTTCCCCGGAGACCCCCTCGAAATGATGAAGACCGCGCAGATAATGCGCCATCTCATACCTGGATCCGGCCCCCCGGGCCAGGGCGGAAAGCACAATCACCGCCGCGTCGTAAGCCTGGGCGGAAAGGATCGTCGGCTCGCTACGGAAGTAAAGGCTATAGTCCCGTATGAATGCCCGGACTTGCGGAGACATTGATCCTGGATGAAAGCCATCCAGAAATATCAACCCCTCCGCGTATTTCTCCGCTATCTTCGCCAAAGAAGGATGGTTCACACCGCTAGAAGAGAGCCTGGCGATCCCGTCTATATTGTAAAACCGCAGCTCCGGCAGGATAAGACTTACCTTGTCATACATTCCGGGAAGATAGACCGCGTCGTATTTCAGGCTCAGTCCGGGCAAAAAGTTCTTCGAATTGAGCGGAAGCCCTCCGTGGGAAACTATCTTGGGAGAGCTGATATTTTCCAGGTTAACGTTCTGCAGGTAGCCATTTAACCCCTCCACGCCTACACCTGGAAAGTTAGCCTGCGCGCTCAATATGACATCACGGGCCTCCTCGTCGGTCATCCCACCGATCCTTCGAATCTGCTCGCCGAAATCGGTCTGCTCCGGCATATACGCCTCCGCCGTAACCACCTCGCCGCCCAGCCTGAGAACCTCGTATGTGAAGTATTGGGAAAGCTCACGACCCTGGCGATCGGCAGGGTACAAGATCACGAACTTTTTCAGCCCCAGGTTATTAACCGCCATAGAGGCCATTTTCCCCGCCTCCAGCTTGTTGGTCAGGGTGGTCCTGAAAAGAAACCGCGACAGCGACGTGGCCCCCTCCTCCGAGGCGGAAGGGCTGATTATGGGGATCCGCAAACCCTCGGCGACAGGGGCTGCTTTTTTGAACTCGTCGCTATATGCTGGCCCCAGGATGGCCAGGATGTCCCGGTCCTGGGCAAGCTCCAATATCCCATTTGACGCCTCCTCGGGTCCCAGCCCCGAATCCTTGAGAACAAGCTGAATATTTTTCTCCTTCATCAGTTTCAAAAAGGAGTTCAGCCCAAGCTGTATCCCCTGGATCATCTCCAGCCCCGCCGCGCTGCCTGGCCCGGTCAACGGCAATGAGACTCCGATCTTTATCTGGGCGGGACGGTAGCTGTCCTCGGCCGTAGGCCCATCATCGGCGGGGGCCACCATGGCTGCGTACTTGCTGTAATATTCCTGCCGGGCCTGGGCCAGCTTGACCTCCTGGCCGCTTTTGGTGTAGATGTCGATAAGCGCCAACAGCGCATATCCCGCCGGCCACTGGTCCGCGTACCTGCGTCGAATGTCATCCAGCTCGCGCTCATCGACGAAATGAGTCAGCATCCGCTCCACCTCGGCTTTCGACCGGGCAAGAAGGCTCTCGACTTCCGACAAAAGACCGGCCTGGATATAGAACCTCGCGGCCAGATTGTAGTTTTCCCTCTTTTCCGCGATCGCACCCTTGTAGAAAAGAATGTAAGCCTTGGTATCCGGCCGGGTTTCCGAGTTCATCGCCTGGTCAAACACCTTTTCAGCGCCCTCCAGATCCTTGAGATGATAGATGGAGATGGCCGAGTTCACCAACGCTTCGGCCCGGTTTTCCGATCCGGGAAACCGGTTCATTACCGTATTGAAAAAGTAAAGGGCGTCATCATATCTTTTCATTTCGAACCAGCACATCCCAATCTTGAAATATGCGTTGTCGGCCAGGGGATGGGTCGGCGCAGAGGAGGCGATGAACCGCATGTAGGTTTGGGCCGCCTGCTCGTAATTTCCACTGGCATAAGCGTCTTCCGCCTGGCCGTATATCGTGCTGGCGCCCTCCCCCCCTTGGGGCGTCGGCGACAGCACCGGCGGCGAATCCGATGTCCTGGGCCCCCGGGTGGTGGAAACGCAAGATACCACCATGACGGCTGCCACCAGGGCGGCCGCGACCTTAATCTTTCTCATCCTCATCCTTTTCCTGGTCCTTGATCCCGTATTTCTTGACCTTATACCTGAATGAACGAAACGACATGTTTACAAGCTTTGCCGCGTCCATCTTCCGCCCGTCGGCCCTCTCCATGGCCATGGTCAGATATTTTTTCTCCATCCCGGTCAGCATATCCTCCAGGTCCACGCCACCCTCGGGCAGGCTCGCATGATTCCCTCCGGTGGACAGCGCTTCACTGCGCACTTCGTCCTGCAGGCTCTCCTGGGTTATTTTAAGCCCTCCAGTCAGCACCACCGCCCTCTCTATCACGTTCTCAAGCTCCCGCACGTTCCCACGCCAAGAGTAACGCTCCAGAATATCCATAACATCGCTGGAAATGGTCATTCCCTTTTTCCCGACTTCGGTGGCGAATTTATCCACAAACTTGAGCACCATAAGGGGTATATCCTCCGGGCGGTCCCGCAAGGGGGGGAGATGCAGGGGGATTATGTTGAGCCGGTAAAACAGATCCTCCCGAAACCGCCCCTCTTTTATCAGCGTTTCCAGATTCTGGTTCGTGGCGGCGATTATTCTGACATCCACCTTGATGTCCCGCACACCTCCCACGCGCTTGAATTCGCGTTCCTGCAGCATTCGCAGCAATTTTACCTGAAAGCTGAGGGGCGCCTCCCCCACCTCGTCCAGCAGAAAAGTTCCCTTGTCCGCCACCTCCAGCAGACCCTTCTTATCCACCACCGCGCCGGTGAAGGCCCCCTTTTGGTGACCGAACAGCTCACTTTCCAGAAGCTGCTCCGGCATCGCCCCGCAGTTGATCGATAAAAAGGGCATATCCTTGCGATCCGATTGCGAATGGATCGCCTTGGCCACCAACTCCTTGCCGGTCCCCGATTCCCCAGTGATCAGCACGGTGCTGCTGGAGGCGGCCACCTTCCTGACCATCCGGAACAGAGCCTGCATCTTTTCCGACTTGCCGATAAGATTCCCCATGGAGTAGGATCGGCTAACTTCCTCCTTGAGCCTTTTCAGTTCGGTTTTGTCGGTCCTGCGCTCCATCGCTTTGGCGATTACGAGCTTGATTTCATCCACCCTAAACGGCTTGGTGATATAGTCGTAGGCGCCGATTTTCATCGCCTCCACGGCACTGTCGGCGCTGGCGAAGGCCGTGATCATGATTACCGGTATGTCCGGATCGACCTCCATGCTCCTTTTTAGCACCACCATTCCGGTAGCCTTCGGCATGTTTATATCGGTAATCACCAGATCTATGCCCCGCCTTTCAATCTTCTCGATCGCTTCCTCGGAGGTGGAGGCCAACGTCACCTGGTAGCCCTCGCGGACCAAAAGCACTTCGAGAAATTCCTGCATGCTTTTCTCGTCGTCAGCCACCAGCACTGTGAGCATCGCCGTTACAATTCCTCAAGGATGATTCAATTCGCCACCGGGGCCACTCTCCCTCGCCTGAATCCCTGACCGGCGGCGCATGGGTAAACACTTGATGTTATAACATCATTCCACATAGTGGAAGATGAAAAATGCTCCTGAAGAGGGCCAAAAGGCCCCAGGGAGAGAGAATGAGCCTTTTTGGAAACCTCCTCCCCGGGGCCAGTGTCGTTTTTATTGGACTGGAAAGCATAGTTTTCAATATAATGAGGTGACAATTTGGAATATGGCTCTGTGTAACCAAATCGAGCTTACTTAATTCTATCGGCAAGGGACAATGGCGCAAGCGGCGGAAAAGAAATCCTCATTCAAAAAAAGCGTCCAGGATTCTGGTACCGGCGAAGTCCTAGGCAAGATGCTCAGCAAGGAAGGGCAGATAACCCGTTCCCAGCTGAAGGAAGCCGAAGAGATCCAGAAGAAAACCAAGGAGCGGATAAGCAAAATAATCCGCCGCCTGGGCTACATGGACGAGGACTCGATTATCGCCTTTCTCGCCCGCCAGATGTCGATTCCCGTAACCAACATAACCGACGACAAGCCGGATCCTTCCCTGATGAAATTCATCCCCTGGGACATGGCAAAAGAGTACATGGTGTTCCCCCTGCGGGGGGACGCGAAGATCCTGCGGCTGGCAATGCTCGATCCCACCAATTTCAATACCATAGAGGCCGTAGGCTCCCGGCTGAAGAAGACTGTCAAGCCATCGGTGGTGAGCGAGAAAAACCTGGCCGACGCCTACTTGAAATACTACAAGATCAAGCAGGAGGAATATGACGAGATCGTCAGGTTGGCCCCGGTGGACGATGGGCCGGCGGAGGAAGAGGACATCAAGACAGTGGACGACCTGGGAAGCCTCATCTCCGACGCGGCGGAGGACGTCTCCATTGAGGGTGGCGAGGAAATTGATGAGTCGGATCAGGTGGGCGGCGCTGCCGACGCGGCCATCGTCAAGCTGGTCAACACCATTCTCATAAAATCTGTCACAGATGGCGCCTCCGACATACACATAGAACCATTCGAGAAATCCTATCAGGTCCGATACCGGAAGGACGGCGTGCTCCATAAGGCGATGAACCTGCCGCTCAACATCAAGTTGGCTCTGGTGTCCCGCATCAAGATCATGGCGATGATGAATATCGCCGAGAAGCGCAGACCCCAGGATGGCCGCATAAAGCTTAGGCTGGGAAAAGGGAGAGCTATCGATTTCCGCGTTAGTGTATTACCCACCCTGTTCGGCGAGTCTATAGTCGCCAGGCTTTTGGACCAGAGCAAGCTGCAGATAGACATGACCAAGCTTGGATTTTCCAGGAAGATGCTCGATAGATTCATGGAGCTCCTTCATAAGCCCCAGGGGCTGATCCTGGTCACCGGGCCCACCGGCTCTGGTAAAACCAATACGCTATATTCCGCTGTGAACATCCTCAACGAGCCGCACGTGAAAATCCTCACCGCCGAGGATCCGGTGGAGTTCAACTTTGCCGGCATCAACCAGGTGAACGTCCGCCCGGAAGTGGGGCTCACATTCGCCTCGGCGCTCAAGGCCTTCCTTCGCCAGGATCCTGAAGTTATCCTCATCGGTGAGATCCGCGACCTTGACACAGCGGAAATCGCGTTGAAAGCGGCATCCACTGGCCATATGGTGTTCTCCACCCTGCACACGAACGACTGTCCCTCAACCGTCGCCCGTATTCTGGACATAGGCATCCAGGGTTACATGCTATCCTCGGCGCTGGTGGGGGTGCTGGCCCAGAGGCTGTTGCGCAAAATCTGCCAGGATTGCAAGTACGAGGTCAAAAAGATAGACCGGCAGATGCTGGTGGATGAGGGAGTGCCGAAAGAAACCGTGGAAAACTTCAAGGTTTTCCAGGGAAAGGGATGCGTCGTATGCGGCGGCAGTGGTTACAAGGGCCGAGTGGGCGCTTTTGAGATGATGGAGGCCACCACCGCCGTGCGGGACGCCATCACATCCCAAGTATCCGAAGGGCAACTGCGCAAGATCGCCATCAAGGACGGCATGATGACCCTGCGCATGGACGCGATGGAAAAAGTCCATAACGGAATCACCACCCTCAACGAAGCCCTTGGCAAGACAGTGCTGGTCAAGGAGGCGCTTCCGGCATACCTTCTCAACCCGGACGAGCTTGTCTTCGATGATGGGGACCTTATCATCAAGGAGGGAAACACAGACCGCAACTTCTATCAATTGCTGCAGGGCCACCTGGCGATCATCAAGAACGGGCGCATCGTGGGGGAGATCTCCCAGCCCTTCGAATACTTCGGCGAAATGAGCTCCCTGATGGATCAGCCCAGGACCGCCACCATCAAATCCAGAGGGAAGAGCGTGGTGAAAGTGTTCCCTGGCGACAAGCTGCGGCAGACCATCGAGGACTACCCGGACATCGCCATGAAGATCATCCGCTCCCTTGTGATAAGGCTCACCGAGGCGGACAAGAAAATATCCCAAATGGGTCAAAAGCAATAACCCGCGGCCGATGACCCTCTCCTCGTTGCTGGGCGGCTGCCTCACACTGGCGCTGGCCGCTGGTGGCGCCCCGGAAGGCTCCATAACATTGCAGCAGGCCTTGCGCCAAACCTTGGCGAACAATTTTGATGTGGCCTTGGAGCGCCTGAATGTGGAGTCTGCCCAGGCCGACCTTGAAGTCGCCGCCTCCGAATTCGATCCCTCGCTTGAGGCTTCCCTCTTCACACGAGCCAACCGCAGCCCGGCCGCCTCCGTCTTTTCCAATCCGGAGATAAACGAGACGGATTCCATAACCGGCGGTGTGGGAGTCCTGGGCAAGACCAGCTTCGGCGCCAGCTACAACCTGGGAGTGGAGAGTGGGCAAAGCGCAACCAATTCAACATTTCAAAGCATCGATCCGGCATATGAATCTGCACTGAAACTGGAACTTACCCAGCCCATCCTAAAGGACGCTGGCTGGAAGGTGAACGCATGGAGGGTCACTGCCGGAGCCGCCAATAAGGCTATCGCCGAGGGTCGGTTGCGGGCAAGCCTCATCCAGGCGGCGGAAGCCGCTATCGAGTCTTACTGGGAGCTGGTGTTCGCCGCTGAGAACCTGAAAACCCAACGGGAGCTTCTGGAGTGGTCCAGGCAATTCGAGGAGATGATCCGGGTCAAGGTGGCCGCGGGGGCTCTCCCCCCCATAGATATCATCCAGGCCCAGGCCTCCACGGCGGCGGCCGAGGAGCAAGTGGTGGTGGCCGAAAGCGAGATGGACAGAAGAGCGGACATGCTGCTGAAACTTATGAATCCTGGTATGGATTCGAAACTGTGGACCGAGCCGCTGATGCCAGGGCCCATGCCTTCCGCGCCACCGCCAACCCCGAAAGAGAGAGACTTCACGGCCACTGCCCGCCAGAAACGGCCAGAGCTTGCCATGGCGCTCAAGGAGGTGGAGAGTCAAAAGGCCGAGCTTTTATATCACGACAACCAGAGACTGCCATCGCTGGACGCCGTGGCCACCATGCGTTTGAACGGCCTGCGCGGCGATGCCCAGCCGGTGGTGGATGTCACCACAGGAGAGACAAAGATATCCCAGCTCGATGGCTCGGCCCCGGACAGCTTGAGCGACGCCGCCTCTGGCAAGTATTACAACTACACCTTCGGTTTAAGGCTCACCTGGCCTCTGGGAGGGCGCGGCGCCGAAGGGCGGCATGCCAGGTCCCTGCGTCAGCTGGAATCGTCAGTTATCAGGCTGCGGGAACTGGAGAAAAGCGTGGCGATGGAAGCTCGGAACGCCAGAAGAGAGGTTATCAATGCGGCAAAAAGATTCCAGGCCTCCTCGGTGACCCGGAGCCTGGCGGAAAAGAAACTGGACGCAGAGATGAAGAAGTTCGCTGCGGGAGCCTCCACCCTGTTTCAGGCGGTGGAGTATCGCAAGGAGCTGGCCACCCAGAGAGGAAGGGAGCTGCGCGCCGTGGCCGATTGCTTTATAACCCAGGCCCGGCTGGACAAAGCGGTGGGGGAGACGCTGGAAGCCAATTCGCTGGCGCTGGACCTGGCCCAGGAAAAGTGACAGAACCATTGTTCGGCGCATTGATCGGCGCCGCAGGGAAGACTTCCACCCTGCATATCCCCAGTGTGCGTTTTGCCGGTGGAGTCCAGGCGTTCCATGTCTCCGAGGTGGAGTACGCCCGGATGGAGAAAAGTTTCAAAAGCCTTGGCGCCCGGTCGCTTCTTATGGCCTCCCTGGATGACGCCCTTATCCTCCATCAGCCTCCAGATCCGGAGTATGTGGCGCTGCTACGGATGTGCGGCGCCGGTGGCGCAGGCCATTTGATACCAGCAGGATCGGAAGGGCAGTGCCTGGCCGAGGACGCGCTCCTGTGCCCCGCGACATTGGAATTTGTGCGCGACTGGCCGGGCGCGTTGGAGTTTTATATGGTTTCCGACATGGACGAGAGGCTGGCGCGGCAGGCGGGGAGACCTCTGCCCCCTTACCAGTCTGGCGTGGTGTCGCTGTTTAACGACAAGGTCTTCTTCATCAGAACCCTGGAGGATATGGGACTGCCGATCATAGAGAGCTACTCCGGACCATCGGACGCAGTTGCATTTCGGCTGGACAAGGACCCAGGCTGGCCACTGGTGGCCCGATCATCCCGCAGCGTAGGCGGGGCGGGGGTGTGGGTGGCGCGTACTGCGGCCCAGAGGCGTGAGCTTAAAAAGCGGATCGAAAAAAGGCGCGGTGAGGTGTTCATCCTGCAAAAGTGGATCGACTCGGTTTCTTCGCCGAACCTGCAGCTTTACGTGGGCGAGGATTCGATTTGTGTATTGGGGATGTCTGCGCAGGTTTTCCGCGATGGAATCCACCATGTGGGCAATTATTTCGACGGATCGGGCGATGACGAAGTGGATGGCCGCGTCATGGCCCAAGCCAAGGCGCTGGCCATGGAGGCGGCCCGGATGGGTTACCGGGGTATTCTGGGAATCGATTTCATCATAACCGCCGGTGGGGAAATCTACGCCGTGGAGATAAATGCCAGACACAATACATCCACCCATGCCCTCTGGTTCGCCAACCGCCTGATAAACGGTGATCCTTTCGTGGCCTCTCCTGGGCGGGCGGCCTACATGCGCTGGCCTTCGGTAAGAGGGCGGCTTTGCGCCATGGAGTGGATGAAGCTGTTGGGCGAGGCCGCGTTCGACCCGGACACAGGCCAGGGAGCGCTCCCCTATGATTGCGGATGGGATGGGCTCGAAGCGGCGATCGTGGCTTCGGACCCGGAACATCGTCAATGGCTTGAGAAGAGGGCGGAGCGGGTGACTGCCTAGGTATCTGGCTGGTCGTTGTCCGTTATTCCGGCTGAGTCCTCCAGGGTTTCCTGTGGATCGCGGATGGCTTTCACTTTTTTGTATCCTTCTTCGGGAGGCTTGAACGCGGGGGTGACCAGCCCTGCGGAGACCAGCATCTTCACTCCCTCCTCCACGGTCATGTCCAGCTCGATCACATCCTCCTTTGGGATCATCATGAAATACCCGGTGGTGGGATTCGGGGTGGTGGGCAGGAACACATTGACCAGTTCCTCCTGGGTTCTCATCTGGACCTCGCTCCAGTTTTCCCCGGTTATGAATGCCAGGGAGAAGGCGCCTTTGCGGGGGAATTCGATAAGCACTACCTTAGAAAAGCTCTGGGCTCCTGCGGTGGAGATGGCGCTCATTACCTGTTTGGCGCCGGTATAGACGGAGCGGATGATGGGAATCTGGTCCACAATCCATTCGCTAAGATCCAGAAGCTTCCTGCCAAAGAAGTTCTTGGTGAAACCGCCCACCAGGAAGATTATCAGAACTGTGGAGACGATGCCGAGGCCGGGGACCTCGAAATCCTGGGGTATGGGTGCGCCTGCCAGCAGCAATGCCTTTGTCACCAACGGGCCCAGGAAGTTGTCCAGGGTCTGGAACATCAGCTTGAATATGAGGATGGTGACGACAATGGGGATGACAACCGCCAGCCCGGCGAGAAAAGTCCTGCGTATACTGTGGGATATGCCCTTCATGTTAGGCCTATGAAAAACCGGGTGTGGCTCAAAGTTTGATTATCAGCCGTTCCTTGGCCAGCCGCACCGGGACCATGCGCCGACCGCTGGGATCAAAAGATTGATCCTGCAGCCTGCTGAGGATTCTTTGAAGCTCCGCGTCTGTCCTGTCGGGGTCGTGATGAAAGAGGATGACCTCCCCCACATCGGCCGCGCGAGCCAGATCATAGGAATCCTCAACGGCGGAATGGCCCCAGCTAACCTTGGTTTTATATTCTTCGGAGGTGTATTGAGCGTCCACCACCATCAGGTCCACTTTGCTCAAAAACTCCACCAGGGCCAGGCTCTGTTCCTCGGCCACGATGCGCCCTTCCTCCCGCTCGGATTCCACGCCGTCATCAAAGAGGTTGCGGTATGGCTCGTGATCGGTGACGTAGGCGAAGCTTTTTCCGTTGTGGCTGATCCTGTAGGCGAGGCACACCACTGGATGGTTGACGTACTTGCTCTGGATGTTTATGGAGTTGCCTATGTTTAGCTCCGACTCGGAAATATCGTGGAAAGAGAGCTTGGCCGCCAGCTCCTGTACTCTCACGGGAAAGTATGTGTACTCCATCTGCTGGGAGAGTATCTGCTCCAGGTTTTTGGAGTAGTGCACGGGTCCGTATAGCTTTATGGTGTACTTGGGGCTGAAGAGGGGCACGAAAAAAGGAAGCCCCTGGATGTGGTCCCAATGGGTGTGCGAGAAAAAAAGATGTATTTCGCTGACCGTTGGATCCTGCAAAATGTCCAGACCGAGCTTTCTAATGCCGGTGCCAGCATCCAGAATGATCAGAGGCTCGTTTTCGTTGCGGACCACCACGCACGGTGTGTTGCCGCCGAATTGCGAAGTGTCCGGCCCTGGCGAAGGAATGGACCCTCTGACTCCCCAGAAATCAATTTCCATTGCTAATCCTTAATTTACCCCGGGCCTGGCGAAATACGAATAGACTTTACAAGGGCCCTGGCAATTGAATTACAATTTTACATGAATCTAATTCTGAATTGCAAAGAAAACAAAATGTTTTCAATTTTTGCATGGGAGGGCGAGCCCTCACCAGGGAGATGGAAAGATGATACGACACATAGTCTTTTTCAAATTTAAGCCGGAGACCGGAGAGCGCGACAAGGAATCGCTGGCGGGAAAGCTTGAATCGCTGAAGGATTCCATAGACAAGATCAGATCGCTGAAGGTGGGGCTGGACGTGGGGAACAAGCCGAATTCCTATGACATGGCGCTGGATACGACATTCGATTCCATGGCCGATGTGGATGCATACTCCAAACACCCGGAGCATGTGAAGGTTCTAGATACCATCGCCGGGATATGCCAGACCACGGCCAAAGTGGATTACGAATCGGAGGATTGAGCCGGCCGATCCGGGACCTTGGCGCCGCCAGGTTCTCTCGCCCGCGCCACCCGCGCCGGAGAGCCCACCGCCACGACTCTGTCCGGCAGGTCCGCCGTCACCAAGGCCGCAGTCCCCACTACCGTATCGTCGCCTATCGTCACTCCATCCAGCACGGAGACCCTGGCCCCCAGCCAGCAGTTGGCGCCTATTTTTATTCCCTTGGAGGTCCACCCCTGATCCAGCACGGCGATTTCCGGATCGTCGAAATTATGGGTGGTGGCAAACAGGCTGGTGAAGGGGCCCAGCAGGGTCTTTTCCCCTATGGTGATACTGGAGTTGGATGAGATATTGCACCAGGTGGAAAGGTTGACGTAATCACCAAAGACGATGTCGCCCTCCTTGCAGCTGAGCACGGAGGCTCGACCTATGTAGCAGTTCTCCCCCAAGGTGATGCCTTTGTTGGCCGAACCCTTGGCGTCGAGCAGGGCGCCGTCGTCGATGATGGTCCCGGCGCCGATCCTGATTTTCTTTGGATGGCGGAACCACACATCCGCGCCGAACACCACCCCCCGGCCCACCCTCCCCAGGATCATGGGGTAGAACACCTGGCGCAACGCCAGCCCCAGGGCGCCGGGAATGCGGGAGAATAGCAGCCCGATAAGCTCGAACTTTATCAGGAACCAGAGCGAGCGCGAACCCACCACCAGGTCCTGATACTGGGCCAGCTTGCTCTTGCCGCTATGCCCGCTCTCCTTTTGTATCTGGATGTCTATGTTTTGTTTGTTATCGGTCATTGGGTTCAAAAAGAGCCGGTATATTATTCTGGTTTTCCACCACAGCCTTCGCTTGGATCATGGGCCAATTATATCAAGCAATCCTTCAACAATGCGGCCCATCTCCGCTTCATCCAGGCGCCCCATTTTCTTTCCAAGCCTCTGAGTGGATAGCGTCCGGACCTGACTGATCTTAACCCATGAAGGCTTCGGAAGAAGCTTCGGCGGCAGAGTGTAAGTCAGGGGGAAACCGGCGCTTTGCGGCTGGCCCGTAACGGCCATGGCTATTATTGTACCGGACTTTTTGTTGAATATCTCCCGGCTCAGCACCAGCACGGGACGGCGCCCTTGCTGCTCATGGCCCTGCCCTTGTTCAAGATCAGCCCAGTATATATCCCCTCTCAGTATTCGGGCCATGTCTCGCCAGCAAGCTTCTCGTCGGCCAGCTCACGCTCGGCCTCGGAGTCAAGCCTGGATAACTCCTCCACCAGCCTGGTCCGTTTCCAGCGCTCCATTTTCTCCCGTATAGCGGCCTGGATAGCCTGGCTGCGGTTGGGATATCGGCCTTGCTTGACCCACCGGTCCACGGTATGCAGCAGCTTTTCTTCCAATGTTATGGCCACTTTCGCGGTGCTCATCATCCACCTCCAGTATTCCATATTATCATACCATAAGAGGCAGGCAAGGCGTGCGGCAAAGGAGTGTGTTTGGGAACCGTCAGCTTATTCCCGTGATTCCTTGAGAGATTTTATAACCTCAGAGAGTTCAAGAACTTCAAGTTTTGAGCGGCATTCCGGCCAGTTATGTTTCCAACAAACAATAACATCACAACCTTCAACAGAATGGCCGTGATCACGAAAGTTTCTGCTTTCGTACTCAAACTCTATTAGGGTTTTTTGCCATCTTCCATCACTAATCTGGCGTTTGGCTTCACAATCGGGAAATCCTGCCTGCACATTTTCGACAACATAGCCCAATTCGCGAGCCACCATTCCAAAAAGAAAAACAACGCCTTGTTCATTAATGGTTCATGTTGTAGACCGCGAAACGAAAGGGGGTTTCCATAGGTGGGACGTTGATCCCGCTTTATATGAAAAGTTTTCGAGACAGGTTTCGTGCTTTCCTCGTTCTGGATAGAATTCGAATCTGAATTCGCATCAAGTACTTTTGCCTGTGCAGTGGATCTTTCAATCAGCGTAAACACATCGTCATATTCAGGGTTGTCATGGAAGCATTCCCTAAACTTGATGGGAATCCCAGTCCAAGGGCCAAAGCGTTTTTTGAATACAGCGACGCTATAATTACTTCCTCCATGTTTATACTCAGCCATAGTCGGGATTTTGTTGAGTTTCCGGACCACTTCCGCCCAATCTTTGAGCAATATTTCTTCATCAGTTTTGATATACGATTCGTCAGGCTGGAGGCCAGAAGCGCGAACCGCTTCTGTCCAGTTCTTATAATGTTTGAGAATGTAATGCTCTGCAATATCAAAGTGAGTCTTGAATTCCGCCCTTGTTGGCCTGCGCCCAAGCTCCTTGGACAATTTACGAATTGCATCTAGCAGATCATCTTTGGTCATATTTTGATTGTATCAAATCCCCAGGCGCAGGTTGACAAAGCCCCCGTCCGGCCTCAAACTGTCAGCAACTATGTTGTAAGCAGGTTATTAAACCAGATTTCCCAAGTCAAAGCTCCATGAAAGTACTTTTTGTCTATACCGATATCGATGTAAAGGGGGGCGCCCGCAGCTACCATTTCGGCCTGGGGCTTCTCTCCTCCGTGCTGAAGCAGGCGGGACACACCACCGAGCTGCATTATATGTTCGACGCGTGGGACCCGGAGGGCTTCGAGGCCCATGTGGACACCTTCTCACCCGATGTGATCGGATACACTTCCGACTCCTCCCAGATTCGCCACGTGGTGAAGCTGGTCAAGAGAATGAGCGGAAGGGGAATATTCCAGGTCGCCGGGGGTGTGCACTCCAGCCTATACCCCAAGTTCATGGAATCGGTGGACGGCCTGGACGCCATATGCACGGGCGAGGGGGAAGGCCCAGTCCTGGAGCTTGTCACGCGGCTGGCCAAGAGGGAGGACGTGACGAAAATCCCCGGCCTATGGGTTCGCCAGCCGGACGGCGCCATCCGCAAAAACCTCCCGGGCCTTTTTATCGAGGACCTGAACAGCATCCCTTTCGGCGACCGGGAGATGTTCAATTACCAGCAGGTGGTGAAGTCCGACTATGACCGGGCCACTTTCATGCTCTCCCGAGGCTGCCCCTACAACTGCAACTATTGCGGCAGCCCATCCATGGGCCGACTGCAGGAGGGGAAATACGTCCGCTTCCGCAGCGTGGAAAACGGCATCGCGGAGATCAAAGATATAGTGGGCCGCTACGATATCCGCAAGATATTCTTTGCCGACGATGTCTTCACCATCGACCGCAAGTATGTAAAAGAGTTCTGCGAGACCTACAAAAAGGAGATAGGAATCCCCTTCGAGGTGACCACCAGGGTGGAAAGCTCCCACATCGACACATTCAAGTATCTGGCGGACGCAGGCTGCACCCGGGTGGCCATGGGGATAGAGTCCGGCAGCGAGGAACTGCGCCGAAAACATCTGAACCGGAAAATGACCAACGGGAAGATTATCCAGGCCTTCGCCGACGCCCGCGCCGCCGGGCTTAAAACCAAATCGTACAACATCGTCGGCTTCCCCCATGAGACATACGAGATGCACCTGGAAACGGTGGAGCTGAACCGCCAGATAAATCCGGACAGCTTGGTGATCTATATATTCAATCCATACCCCGGCACGGCCCTGTTCGACATATCCATCAGGGACGGGTTCCTGTCGCCGGATTTCATGGATGAGGACTTCATCTCCCGGACAGACACACCGCTGACCATGCCCCAGTTCACCCGCGAGGAGATATTGAAAGCGTACCGCAACTTCGCCTTCAGCGTGTACCGTGGCCAATCCGCCAGGAAGGCGCTACTCTACAAGGTATATTACTCCCGCTTCGGCGAGCCGCTGATCCGGCTGCTGGACTCGGTGAAGAAACCGATCCAGAAACTGGCGATGGGGTCGTAGATAACCAGGGTGATGGGAGCGGCCCCCCCCATCACAGGGTGCGCATCGCATCCGGCCAACAGTTTTCCCACTCCCGGCCCCATCTCTGGTATCATTAGCGATTTACACATTCAAACCCACATTTGACAATGATGACCAAAAGACACCCCTGGTTCGACATTGAACCGGGCCCAAAGGCGCCCCACCAGGTTCACGCCTTTATCGAGATCGAACGAAACTCCCGGCTGAAACTGGAGCTGGAAAAACACACCGGCTTTCTGATCGTGGACAGGATCCTGCACGGCGCGGTCCATTACCCCCACAGCTACGGCTTTATCCCCCAGACTTATTGCGACGACCAGGACCCGCTGGATATCTTCGTCCTCTGTTCGGAGACGATACCATCGGGTACCATCGTGGAGGCGAAGGTGGTCGGCGCCATGCGGATGACCGACCAGGGTGAACTGGATGACAAGATCATCGCCGTGGCCGTGGGCGACCCGGCTTTCGACGAGATTTTCAACATCACCCAGCTGCCCATATATCAACGCAGCGAGCTGAAAAAATTCTTCGAGGAATACAAGACTCTGGAGAAAAAGGAAGTGATCGTGGAGGATTTCATGAACCACGATGAGGCGGCGACGGCTGTGAGGCAATCGATGGAAAGCTACAAGAAGGAAGCCGAACGGCTGAAGGCCAAGTACGGCCAAAGCCCCGACTAGACATTTTTCGCCAGGTTCAAGCAGTTATGACTGAAAAAACCAAGTTCGGCCATTTGCATGTCCCCTTGAAAAGAGTCCACATGGAGCTCACCAACGCTTGCGAGTTCGGATGCAGGTTCTGCCCCAAATCAATCATGGAGCGCTCCTATGGATTCATGGAGAAGGAACTGGGTAAAAAGATCATCTCCGAAGTGGCGGAAAACAACATTGCGGAGAAGATCACCTTCCATGTGATGGGGGAGCCGACCATGCACCCCGACTTTTTCGAGTTCCTGGAGCACGCCGCCGCCGTGGGCCAGAAGGTGGGGCTGACCACCAACGGGCGGAACCTTGGGGGCGCCGTGGGCAAAAAGTTGCTCGACTACCCCTTGCACCAGTTGGATGTCTCCTTCCAGACTCCCACAGAGGAGTCTTTCCCCCTGCGGGAGGCAGGCAAGCTGACTTTCAAGGAGTACCTGGACGGGATCATGGATTTTTTTACCAAGTATAGGCGCCGATGGCCGGAGACCATAATCAAGTTCCGGTTTCTGAACACCATCTTCCCGGTGAAGACCCTGGAAAAAGCTGTCGGCCCCATAAAAGTGATGTCCTCGACAAAAGAACTGCGGGCCACATTCAAGGAGTGGGTGCAAAACATCTATAGCCGCCTGGGGGTGGATCAGACGGATACGCAAGAGGCGCTGCGCCGGGTGGATGGCCTGGTCTCCTACAAATGGAACGTGGTGGAGATATTGCCTAACCTGTTTTTTGAGACATACATCCTGGAGGACTGGGGGCATGCCTTCACCGGCGGGAAGGTGCATGACGCGTGGGCGGGATACTGCTTCGGCATGCGGGACCACTTCGCCATTTTGCATAACGGCGACGTGACCTTGTGCTGCGTCGATTTTTCCGGCAAGACGGCGATCGGCAACGTGAAAAACAACTCGCTGGAAGAGATCCTCTCCACCGATGAGTTCGGCGAGATCATGGCCGGGTTCGCCCGGTTCCGCCCGGTGCACCCATATTGCAAGCGGTGTATGGGCTCGGCGACACGGCTATCCTGGCTGTTCAAGCCTGTGCTGGGTGTGTTGGCTCTTGGGGCCTTAAAGCCCTTCTTCCACAAGAAAACGAAGCTCTTTACCGGGAAGTAATCCCCTGGCCGCTCCCCCTTACAATGACGAACCCAGCTGAGCCAATTGACGGGAGAGATCCATCACCCTCTGGGCCTGGGCCGGCGGAAGGGCCGAAGCCATCTCCTCTAGGGCGGATGCGTTGGCGGAAATCTCGTTCCTGGCGTCCAGCCTGGCCTGGGCGGCCATCGAATCCGTCAGGGCGCCCACTTCCGCGCGATTGGCGGCGATCATCTGGCCTTGCAGTTCGTTGGCCTGGTCCGCCAGGTCTATCCTTTCGTTCGCGGCCTGGATGGAAGTCATGGCGTCGCCGAGTTGCCTGGCCTGCTGGCTTACGTTGTTATTGACATACACCACTGCCGCCAACGCCATCAGAGCCAAAATAAACGAGGCGTAGGAAACAAGGCTGGGGCGGTTTTTGCGGGGTTGCTCATCGGCCACAATAGGCGCTGCCTCCCGGGTGGCCATGGGCGTGGCTTCCGGCTCTTCGATAGCCTTCTCCTCTTCCTTCTCGGGCTCATCTTCCGCAGCCTCGGCAGTGTCATGTTCCGTGGTCTCCAGTTGTGGCTCGGAAATCGTGGGCACGGTTTGATCCATGCCGGGCATGGTCTCGGCCAGCTCGGTCTCGGTTTCGGTCAGCTCCGGGGCCAGGGAGAGCATCGGCCGCCCCATTTCCCCCTTGGCTTCTTCATCTTCTAGCTGTTCCTCGTCCGGCTCCAGTTGCGGCTCCTGCTTCCCTTTCATACTGACAAGCTTCAGTGGTGAACCAGGCTCCACTGAGGAGGATTCTGATCCACCCACCAATTCTTCCAAAAGCTCGTTGAATGTTTCCTCGCTTATGGTCGCAATGGGGCTGGCGTGTATCCCCTTTCCTTCCAGGATTTTCACCAGTTCCCCAGCCTGCATGTTCAGTTTGCGCGCCGCCTCGTACACCCTCAGATTGCTCATGTTCCGTCCCCACGGTTCGTAATGATTTGGGCATATGATATCATGACATAGCGATGGAGGACCTATAAAATCCAATTCCCAGCGCTGCGGGCTCACCGCCCTGGGTTAACCACGATACGAAAGAGGAGGCGCAAATGGCTAACTGGTACTACGTAATCAATAACGATCGGCAGGGCCCCGTGCCCAGGAGCCAGATTTCCAGCCTGCTGAGCGAAGGTAAAATAGATAAGGATACACTGGTGTATACCACGGGCATGAGCGGATGGCAAAAGCTGAGCTCCATCCGCAGCCTCCAGGCGGAGACGGCGGCTCCTCCCCCCCCACCCTCCAGGGCGTCCGCCTCCGCTCACGAAATCGATTACAAGATCATGGGCGAGGAGATGCAGTTCGTGGAAGTGGAACTGGACCCCAGGGAGAGCGCCGTGGCGGAAGCGGGCGCCATGATGTATATGTCCCACAGCGTAAAGATGAGCGCCGTCTTCGGCGATGGCAGCGGCCAGAAGGGGGGATTCATGGACTCGCTTCTGGGCGCCGGGAAACGCCTGCTCACCGGCGAGTCGCTCTTCACCACGGTATTCACCCATGAAGGACTCTCCGGCAAGGCCCATGTGGCCTTCGCGGCGCCGAATCCGGGAAAGATCATCCCCATCCACCTGGCGGAGATTGGCGGCAAGGTTATCTGCCAGAAGGACGCCTTCCTGTGCGCGGCCAAGGGGGTCTCCATTGGTATTCATTTCCAGAAACGTATCGGCGTGGGGCTTTTCGGCGGCGAGGGATTCATCATGCAGTCGCTGGAGGGGGACGGCTGGGTGTTCGCCCATGCGGGGGGGACAATCATAGAAAGGGAATTGGGCCCTGGCGAAAAGATGAAAGTGGACACCGGCTGCCTGGTGGCGATGATGCCCACAGTGGATTTTGATATCGAATACGTGGGCGACATCAAATCCGCGGTCTTCGGAGGTGAGGGGATGTTTTTCGCCGCCATCAAGGGGCCGGGCAAAGTGTGGCTCCAGTCGCTGCCGTTCGCCAGGCTGGCGGGGCGGATAAACGCCATGCGCCCCAGAACCAGCATGCATGGGGGGGGGAGCGGCGGCGAGGGCTCTATCCTCGGCGGTATCGGCGACCTTATCGGTGGAGACTAATCAATCCTATGACGGCAACTAATCGCTGGATAGTGATAGGCGTCTCCGGGGCCTCCGGAGTGATATACGGGATACGTCTGCTGGAGTGGTTCAGCCAGAATCCGGCCAGTGGCCTGAAAACGCGGCTGGTGATGACCCCCTCCGCCGCCCGGAATATCGAGATAGAGACCGATTACCAGCCTGGCGATGTGGCCGCCATGGCGGACGTATCCGAGCGGTTCGACAACCTTACGGCCCCCATATCCTCCGGCTCCTTCCGCACAGAGGGGATGGTGGTGGCGCCATGCACCATGCGCACATTGTCGGATATAGCCAACTGCAACGCCCACAATCTTCTGGTCCGGGCGGCGGATGTGACGCTAAAAGAGGGGCGCAAGCTGGTGCTGGTCCCGCGGGAGACGCCGCTGCACAAGGGGCACCTGCGGCTATTGACCCTGGCGGCGGATATGGGGGCGGTGATCCTGCCCCCCATGCCTGCGTTTTATCACAAGCCAAAAAGCGTGGATGACATCGTGAACCAGACGGTGGGGAAGATCCTGGACCAGTTCGGCGTGGAGAACTCTATGTTCACCCGGTGGGAGGGGTAGCGGAAGGAATGCGATAGAACCTGGAAGTTCAGACTATAATGCAGGTGAAATTCATTGAATTTTCTTTGCACCACATACGTGCAAGATTGTATTCACAAAGGCCTTTAATTCCGAGCACTGATTAATTGCCACAGACAGGTCATTATCGCGCAGTATACGTCCAGCATCCCTCGGTTTGTTGTATTGCCCGCGTATTTTGCCATTACGAAATATATCCCCTATATGTTTAGATGGCGGATTATTGTGGTTCACAGTCTCCGGATTATCTCCAGGCTTTACTTTCCTGCTGTGACGCGCCAACTTCAGAATGTCCTCCCAATAAGGCAACAGCCATGCTTCAAAATCATATTGCGCTACATGTGGATGAAACCTTGACTCTTGACCTACCCATTCCTTCATTTTTCTTTTTGCTTCTGATGAATCCTTAAATATCGGAGGGTTTTGACCTGTATAAACATCTGTCAAGGCAATCACATGGTCAGAAGGTTGTTTGCCGCTAAGTAAAGCCTGCACATCCCTTCTCAGTTTGTCACTGGTTGGAATTGTACCATGATGCACATCAAACTTCAGCGAAGGCATTTTGCCTGACAATCTGCTTTCCAAAAACTTTACTAGATGGGGCTTGAAAGCCTTCTCGGTTTCACCTTCCACAATAATAGATATTTTCACGACCGCCCTCCCATGCGGCCATGCCTCCACACTTCATCAAGGGTATAATCATTTAACCATACATCCAAATCCAGGGAGTCAGCCCATGTGGCGGTCGTGAACCCCTCTTCATCCACATCCATAACAACTACTTCCTGGGGTTTCAGGAACCGTATTAAGCTGTCGGAGTGGGTGGCGACTATCACCTGTGTTCTATCGGATGCTTCGCGCATCTGGTGTGCCAGCAAACTTAGCATCTCTGGATGAAGGCTGACCTCAGGCTCATCTATCATAGTGACAGTAGAAAGAGCAGGGCTTTGGAGAAGCGCAGTCAGCCAAATAAAACGCAAAGTTCCCTCCGACAGTTGGTGCATATACATCGGAGTTTTGAAGTGTTTCTCCTTCCACGTCATTGCCAGCATTCCAGCCGCCACGGGAGGGAAATTCAACGATTCAAAGCCTGGGAAAGCCGCTTTTAACATATCTTCTATCACCTCGTATCGGTCATGATTACTTTCCCTAAGGTTATAAAGAAATGAGACCAAATCCTCCCCATCAGCGCCAGGAAGGTCAGCTGGTTTCATCTGTTGTGGGAGCTTTACCGGAGCACGCTTATCCACAGACAAGACATGGTATTGTGTTACGGAGCCAAGTATCCTCCTCAAATCTTCTGGCTGCTGAAACATCTTTGGAACCTGCGATAGCGATGTCTCCTGATTATTATGCTCCCAATTTGGAGTGGTGATTTTAGAATCTTCAATATCGTAGTAACGTATTTTGTCATAAGCGGAGTCAATATATTTGAAAGGCTCATTATAGTTTAGCCTTTGCTGAATAAGGGTTTCCTGTGCGATTTTATATGACTGCCCACTGGGTTCAATATTCAGGCTATATTCAAGCGGGTTATAACCTTGAACTTCCATTGACGCTTCCAATATCAAGCGGTTTGATACTCCCTTTGTAAGCCGAGTAAGAACATCGGCCACACCACCCATATTGCTGAGAGTTCGGTTCATATTTCCCGTTGCTGAAGCGGACAATAAAGACACAGCGTCTAAAAGGGATGACTTCCCCACACCATTGGCACCGATCAAAACCACCAACGGTCGCATCTCGATCTTGACTTCATGCAAGCGCCGAAATCCACCGATCTTTATGCGTTTCACTTTATGCATTTCAAATATCCCCTACATCTATCTATTCAAGAAACCCATTAATGAAGCCATGTAGTCGCAATATTCTTTATTAACAACATACGATTCGCAGACCACAACTATCTTTCGTCGCCATCTACGCCACCACCTCCTCACCAGAATCTTTCCACGAACACGTTGCCGGGGTCTTTTTTCTTGTGTTCCTTGAAGCCTTCGCCGGTGAGGATGGTGACCATCTCCTCCACCATGGCAGGGGCGCCGCACAGGAACACGCTGCTATTGGTCGTGTCCGGCTTGAAACCCCATCTCTTATCGATCTCGCCGGATTTCCACTGGTCCTGCACATAGCCTTTCGGCCCCTCCCACTGGGTATGTTCCTTATCGGGCCTGCTGATTATCGGCAGGTAGGCGAAGGTGGGGAAATACTCCGCCAGGGTCTCCAGCTCCGCGCGGTAGCCCAGGTCCCATGAATGGCGGGCGCCATGGATGATGGCGTACTTGCGGTGGGCCTGGCGGGAGAAAATGGAGCGGATCATGCTCATATATGGGGCCAGCCCGGTGCCTGTGGCCACCAGGATCAGGTTGTGCTCGTGGGGCGCCTCTTCGAGAGTGAATACGCCGGTGATCTTTGTCGCCATGAACAGCCGGTCGCCTTCGTTGAGGGCGAAAAGGCGCGGGGTGAGGCTGCCGGAGCGGATGAGGGTTATATAGAACTCCAGGTATTCCTTCTTCTCCGAGGCTGACGATATGGAGTAGGCCCGGCGGATCAGCTTTTCTGGAGGGGGCGCTTCCTCCTCCGGGTCGGCTATTTCGAAGCGGGGCGCGGAGCCTGGCAACCCCAGAGTGGTGAACTGGCCCGGTTTGAATTCCTTAAGTGGCTCGTCCGGCTTCACCCTTATGATGATGAGCCCCGGGGCGATCTCCATTTTTCTGACCACGGTCGCGTTCAGGTTAACCTCTGCCATGACATCTCTCCCTGTTTATCGTATGTATTCAATTTATCAGCATCACCGCTTCCGGCGCAATGAAGAACGGCGGCTAAATTCGGTGTCAACCGGGCCATAACGGACATGTTGCGGAAAATTGCGTAACAATGTAGAATTTTACTGAACAAAGTAACAACAACCTGCATGGGGGTTGCAATCATGGGAAAAGAAATGGACGTTAAAAAATACGCTGTCGAGGCGCTGGATCTTCTCAAGGACAACATAAACACTATTGGGTTCGCCGCTTTGCTGGCAGGTGTGATAACCTCCCTGGCCTCGGTGACCATTGTGGGCGGGGTGCTGGTGGCAGGCCCGTTGGCTGGGGGGATGTTCTACGTTATCATGGATGTTAATTCCGGAGAGCCGTTCGACATCAAGCGGTTATTCGACGGTTTTACGCAAAACATGGTGCCGCTGGTTCTGGCTTCGCTAGTGATGAGCCTTTTCATTTCTCTGGGTTTCATGTTTCTGATTGTTCCCGGCATCCTGCTCACCGGCTATTACATTTTCACGTTCCTGTATATCGTGGACAGGGACATGGACTTCTGGGCTGCCATGGAGGCTTCCCGGCAGGAGGGATTCCAGGACCATGTCCGCTCCTTCGCGCTGGGGGCCGCCATGATGTTACCGGCTATAGTGGTGGCTGTTTTTATAATGATTATTTCTGTCATCGGTATGCCTTACATGCTGACGGCTGCCGTGGTGATCTTCGCCCATGTGTTGATGGCGGCGTTTTTTTCCTGCTTCGCTTTTCGGGCGTATGTGGATATCGTGGGCCTGGTGAACGACCCCAAGAACTCCGTAGGCGGCGGCGGAAGGGTGATGACGGCCAAGCCGAAGCTTCATGTGGAGCCTCCCCCTCCCCCTCCCCCTCCGGGCAAGAAATAGCGGATATAAAAGCGAGAACCTCCCGCAGCCGGTTTAAGCCGGTTGCGGCCCTTTCGCTTTAAATTGCTTCCGATCCCGTTGATAGGCTAAGATTGGGCCTTTACTTCCGGGAACGGGGCTTAAATAGCGGGGGCGCTTTAAATGCGGGAATGGAACACCAGCCAAAAGGTGGCGGCCACCTTGATACTCGTCCTGCTGGGGATTGGGTATCTGGTGGGAGTGTCCAAGCTCTCCTCCAGCGTTGGGCTGGCGCCGGAGCAGGTCAAGGCCCGTTACTCAGCAAAGCCGGAACCGGTGGGCCTGACTGAAAGTCTGGCGGCGCTGATGGACGCAGAGCCGGAGATAAGCGGTGAAAAACTGACCCACGTGGCCCATGCCCACATGATTCCCTACACCCTGGTGTTCGCGCTATGCGCGTTTTTTATAGTTCATTTCGGATGGAGCCCCAGGGCCCAGGTCTTGTTCATGGTTGCCTTCGCCCTCTCCATCCCCTTCGATTTTCTTTCAATGGCCGCCACCAGGTTCATCCACCCCTCCTTTTATGTGGGGATACTTCTCTCCGGCCTGGCGTTCGGGGCATGCCTGGGCATCACCATTTTTTGGAGCTTCTACGAGCTTTGGATATCAAAACCGGATTGACCTCCATCTTTTTGCTGGTGTCCATGGTCTGCTGGCCAGGATGGGCCATGGCCCATGGCTCTGTGGTGAC
>Ga0224496_10000125_pt1 | contig 55744 bp, 51 predicted proteins | sample SF_Jul11_sed_USG_2_FD_168127 | JGI IMG/M metagenome (GOLD analysis project Ga0224496, IMG submission 168127) | Sediment microbial communities from San Francisco Bay, California, United States - SF_Jul11_sed_USGS_8_1 | ecosystem: Environmental > Aquatic > Marine > Sediment | place: USA...
CCAGTCCTTCGAGATCATGATTAAGGATATTTGCAAAAACATTTTTTGCAACATTAATTTCATGATCAATACGAGCGGCATGTTTATTAAGCTCAATATTTTGTTTTTCAATTTTTTTATATAAAACACCAATACGTAACATTGATTCTATTTTTGATCTCAGAATCACATGATTGTATGGCTTTGTTAGAAAATCATCACCGCCTGCCTCAATACACTTGGCAAGTGATGCTTCATCTGCCAATGCGGTAAGAAAGATGAGAGGAATAAATGTCTTTGAATTTGATTTAATTTGCCTGGCTGATTCATAACCATTCATCACAGGCATCATGACATCCATAAGAACAATGTCGATATGATTATTCAAACAGGCATCAACAGCTTGCTGCCCATTTTCTGCTTCAATAGATGTGTAACCCGTTTCCTTAATCAATGTCCTCAATATAAGACGATTAGTAATATCATCATCAACTATGAGCACCGTTATCTGGTTATTCACCAATATCACCCAGAGTTTTAATTTATTACAAACAGCTTATCAAAACTTGCTATCTTCAAAATCTCCAGCACCTCATCATTAACATTCGTTATTCTAACTTTTGAACCTGTACCCTCAGCAAATTCCTTCAAAAGCAACATCATGCCCAGCGCCGAACTATCCAGATACTCAGTATTCGTAAGATCAACTATATACTCACCACCATTGAGACCAAGATCTTTATAGGCTTTTCTAAAATCATTATGAATACTGAAATCAAATCGCCCAGAGACCTTTAATATAGCCGTGTTGTTATCACCAGAAACTGTCGTTGTTACAGGCATAGCAATAATCCTATTATTAATTTAAAACAATTCAATTTCACCTTCATCCATATCAATCTGTGAACTTGTTTTGGAATGCATGGATTTGGCTTCAGTTGTAATATTTTTCAGTTCAGAATTAAAATCGGCAAGGCTTTTAACCAAAAAAGCAGTATCATAATCGGCCACTGAGCGAAGATTACTACCGGTACGCTCAACCAGATCTTTTACCAGTAACATGTGACCATCAATATGCTCACACAATTGCCTTGCTATATCTTCAAACTGAAGTGACTGAACACCTTTAGCCACGCTCATCTCAACTTCTTTTGTTATAGTACCAATTTGCGAGAGTTTGATATCCATAAACTCATTTTGCTCATCAAGCAAAGTCAACATATCATCAACTCTTTTTTTATGCTGCATGGCAACACTCATATCCCTAGAAGCAATTTCGCCGACTAATTCCTTGGCTTTACTAATATTAATTTTCGATTGATCTACAACACTACGTATTTTGTCGTTTAGCTTATTGGAACTTTGGGATAACTGACGCACTTCACTGGCTACTACAGCAAAACCACGACCTGCATCACCCGCTCGCGCAGCCTCGATTGCCGCATTCAATGCCAGTAAATTAGTCTGATTGGCAATATTACTAATATCTGTCAACAAACCATTCACGTTATCCATTTGTGTCTCAATGTCATCTACTGTATAGACCATCGTCATGCCGCCACGGCTGACTTCAGTAACAATATTAATAAAATAATCAAGAATACTTCTGGTCTCATCTATAAAGCCAGACTTCGACGTAACACTCTGTTCAACTTCATCACTTTGAGGCTTTGCATTTAGTTTACGTATAAGCTCCTGAACATGCCGTTCCTGCTCAGAGGATAAATGAGCCATGGAAGTAAAACTGCCTGACAACAACTGCACCGCATCCAGAATAATCTCTTTAAGTCTTTCAATATTCCGAATGACATCTTCAATTTCCATGGCCAGACCGCCATAGTGGTTTTCTGATTCCTTATAAATCATCTGTAAATCAGCCGTTTTTAATTCCTCTACACTATCGAGGTTATCTTTGCTAGATTTACGTCCTACAATGAAATAATTGATTGGCCATATAAAAGATATGATCAGAATTTCTCCCAGACCAAATTCACCTGCACCTGACATCAAACCATAGATAATAACAGCAAAATTAATACTGATTGCCAGAATGAATTTTTTCATTATCTAAAACACCATTCCCATTTTTTCATTCTGAAGACCGCTGACAATACTTAATAATTTCATCAGCCACTTTATTTAATGGCACAACTTTTTCAACCGCATCTAGTTTCACTGCTGCTCCCGGCATACCCCAGACAACACTTGTTTTTTCATCCTGCGCAACATTAAATGAACCTTTACGTCTCATTTCCAGCATCCCTTTTGCACCATCAGCACCCATACCGGTCAGCATTATACCCATAGCATTAGGACCCGCACATTCTGCCACCGAATTAAACAGTACTTCTACACTGGGCTTATGACGATTCACTTCCGGTCCATCTTCCAGCTTGCAATAATACTTGGCCCCGCTTTTTTTAATAATCAGGTGCTTGTCGCCGGGTGCAATATAAACTCTACCGGGCATAATTAAATCACCTGTTTTCGCCTGTGTCACGGTTAACTGGGTACAGTCATTTAAACGCTGCGCAAAAGGCCCACTAAAAGTAATGGGGATATGTTGTGCAACTACTATACCCGCTACATTGGGTGGCAACGCCTGCAGAACCTGTTTTACTGCCTCAGTACCTCCTGTTGAAGAACCAATGGCAATAATTTTATCCGTTGTATTCAGGAACTTATTATCTGATTGTAGTTCAGAAATTGCATGTGCGGTGGCCTGCTGGTCGGACTTGGCTCGCTCTGATGCCATTTCATATTTTCTGGCCAGAAAATCTCTGGTTACCAGAGATGCCATTTTTACTTTTTCAATAATTTCTTCACTGTATTCTTTAATAGCAACATTGACGTCCATTTTCGGTTTGGATACAAAATCAACCGCACCGAGCTCAAGCGCCTGCAAAGTTACGCCTGCACCTGCATCAGTCAATGTTGAAATCATCACCACCGGCATAGGTCTTAAGCGCATGAGATTTTTAAGAAAAGTAATGCCATCCATTTTTGGCATTTCAACATCAAGGGTAACTACATCAGGCGATAAAAGTTTAATTTTATCCCTGGCGATTAAAGGATCATTTGCCGTACCCACCACTTCAATATCAGGATCCGATGATAATATCTCCTTTAAAACCTTTCGGATTAGCGCCGAGTCATCAACAATTAGTACTCGAATTTTACTCATAAAATCTGACTCGAATCATTAAATCTATTTCTGTTATTAAAACAATTCTATTTCGCCTGCTACTGGTTCAACTTTCAGCTGATCCAGATACTGCACTTCACGTTTAACAATTGTATCATTGTGAAGACGTTTCAGCTTCTTCATTTTGACCTTACCCGTTTTTGGAAAATAGTTAACTTTTCGAGGGTAAATATCACCAAGATCCTGAGCTGCAATATAAAAACCTTCTGTTGACATATACTCAAGCACAAAATCAATATTCTTCTGACCCACATCCATACCAATAGCCATTACCTTACCGCCACCAAATAACTTGAATTCCATATTTTTTCTTTGCCCGCCATTATGCATGATGTCATTAATTAAGTGTTCCATAGCAAAGTTGCCATAACGGGCCGCATCACTGATAGACGTTACATCAATACTTCCACGATTGACGGGTAACATAAAATGATTCATGCCACCAATACCCAGTTTCGTATCTCTGATACAGGCGGAAACACAGGAGCCAAGTACCGTGGTAACACATTCATCATTCATGGTTACATAATATTCACCGGGCAAAATCTTTGCAGCATAACAATCCTGGGTTTTATCCCAGTATCGTTTTATATGCTCATACCCTTTTAGGACAGGCGGCATTGGGGGGGGGGTATAATTGCTATACATAATTACTTTATCTTTTTATAAACAGTTTTACCGATAGTTACAAAACGATCACTCATACCCTGTATGGACTCAGAATGGCCTAATATCATATAGCCACCCTCCACGAGCTGATCCGCGTACCTGTTTAACAATTTAATTTTGGTTGGCTTATCGAAATAAATCACCACGTTTCGACAAAAAATAAGATGGAATTTGGTTTTAATCGGCCATTCATGCATTAAATTCACCTGCTTGAATTCAATGATATTCTGCAATTCAGGAGACACCCTGACATTACCATGATTACTGCCTTTGCCTCTAAAAAACCAGCGCCGTTTGACACTGGTTTCCAGACCCTCTACTCGTGATATCTCATAAATACCCCGTGACGCCTTGGATAACACCGTAGTATCAATGTCAGTCGCCAGTATCGATGCCCTGGGTGCATTTTTCACACCATCAAGTCCTTCTAGCAAGGTTATAGCCATAGTGTACGGCTCTTCACCTGTCGAACAACCGGCTGACCATACCTTGATACCCTGCATAACATCATTGCGTGTACAAAGATCTGGAATAATCGTCGACTTCATCATATCGAAATGATGTGGCTCTCTAAAAAATGACGTCAAATTCGTGGTAATAGAATCTATAAAAGGCGTAAATTCTGTTGCCATATTGGCATCCAGATACTTTACATATTCTGCAAAACTGGCAAGACGTAACGACCGTATTCGCTTAACCAGACGTGCGTAATACATATCGTATTTATCATCCGTTACAATAATCCCGGTATGATCATTCGCTATTTTTCTTAGCTTGTTAAAATCCCGCTCTGTGAATTCATATTCCCGGGTAGTGTTTATTTTGACGGCCATGTAATTCGCCTAAAGAGCAAGAAATTCTGTTACATTAAGCAATTTAGCTGAATCATTAATTTTAGATGATTTAGCATGCCAGCTAATTGCCTTTCCCTGTGCTCTGGCTTCTTTAATTAGAGACATCAATAACTGCAATGCAGAAGCATCAACAGTCTCGACAAGTGACGCGTCAATTTTTATGTCATCTTCTGATACAAGCATTTTACTTATTTCATCATAAACAACTTCAGCCTGAGCAATGCCAAATACATCGGGTAAATGCAACATGGACTTATCCTTTTCATCATTAAAATCAGCAATTTCTTCATCACGGACTATTTCGACTTCGGCCTGCACATCAGACTCGTGTTGAGGTTCCTCACTCACAGATTCAACAACATCATGAACGATCACTTCTACTACAGGTTGAGTCACAACTTCTGGCTCAACAACAATATTTGAATTACTGACCACATCATCATTACCTGAAATCCAGGCCAAAGGATCATGACCTAATTTAGATTCCAGATGCAAATTATCAAAACTTTTCCTGTTTGCAGTTTTTTTAGTAGCTGTTTTTTTCTTTGCTGCCTTCTTTTTTACAACTGCCATTAATATGTTCTCCCAATAATCAAATCATCAACCAGTGATTCAAACTCTTTGGCCGAACGACTAGATGGCTTGTACTCAAAAATCGTCTTGCCAAAACTGGGGCTTTCAGCAAGTAAAACAGATTCTGATATTTCAGTCAGCAACATACTGTTAGCAAAATACTGCTTTAACTTTTCTTTTACCTCCTGAGCAAGCCTTCTGCGTGCCTGATAACGCCCGAGCACAATCCACTGTTTATAAGTATTACCCAATGCTTTTTCAAAATTCTTCAAGGTTGCCATCAAGTGAGACAAACCCTGCAAGGCAAGATAGTCACCGGTCATGGGTATAACGACTTCATTGACCGCAAATAACGCATTTACAACCAGCAGACCTGATGAGGGTGGACAATCAATTAAAATAAAATCGTATTTTCCTTTAATTGTTTCCAGTGTATTTTTAAGCAACTTACCTCTAGCCACACCACCTTCTGTCTTTTCTTCAACTTCGGTCAGACCATATCCTGCGGGTACCAGTTTTAGATTTTCTCTTACCGGATAGGTTACGCTTACCAATGGCGTACCATTTAACATTGCTTTTTCAAGGCCCTCTATGTCACGTTTTATCAGACCCAGACTAGAGGTTAGCTGTCCCTGAGGATCAAGATCAATCGCCAGTACATCGTAACCTTTTCTGGCAAGGCCATGAACCAGATTTAAAGTTGTCGTCGTTTTACCAACACCACCCTTCTGATTTAGAACTGCAATTACTCTGGTCTGTTTCATTTAAATCGTTCAATTATTGGTCATCAGTTATGATGAAATGCTTTCTAAGGCTGCAAGCTCATCCTGATCAAGAAGCTTATCTGTTTCCAGCAATACCACCATACGATTATCAACCATAACCATACCATTCATGTATCTGGTATTTATCTTGCCGCCAAAATTAGGTGCTGCCTTGATGTTTTTCCGTTCAATATTCAAAACATCCGATACTGCGTCTACTACCACGCCCATGACGTGACTACTACCGTCTTTTTCTACGGATAGAACAATAATAACGGTTGTTGGCGTGTACTCGACTTTCTTAAGATTAAATCTGATTCTCAAATCGACGATGGGGACAACGGTATTTCTTAAATTAAGGACACCTTTTATATAATCAGGCGTATTGGGAATATCACGCACCTCTTCCCAGCCCCTGATTTCCTGAACGCGAAGAATATTGACACCATAGTCTTCATCACCCAGTGTGAAACTGAGAAATTGTGGCTGATCTTCGTCACGATTGATTGAATCGTCTTTTGCATTCATGATCTTTATAAATGCCCTTTAAAAATTTTCTGGTTGTTTATTCAAGGATAACGGGCTTTACTGGTGTAAAGCCCGTTATTCATAGCTGCTTAACTTACTCTAAAACTCTTCCCACTCGTCATCATCAACTGGTGCCTGTGGTGCGGCTTTACGTGTGGTTTTCTGAGTGGGTTTTGAAGCTGCTTTCTGTACAGGAGCAGATCGTTGCGCAGGCGCACGCTGAACCTCAGGTGAATAAGAGACAGCCGCAGTCGATGCATCTACTCTAAAGAAGGATACCAGATTATTCATCTCGGTAGCTTTATGCAGAGATGATTCACTGGAGGCAGATGCTTCTTCCGCCAAGGCTGCATTTTGCTGAGTAATCTCATCCATCTGAGTTACTGCTTTATTCACCTGCTCAATACCGGCGGACTGTTCCTGTGAAGCTGCAGCAATTTCTGAAATAATATCGCCAACTTTCTTAACACTATCAACAATTTCATTCAGCGTTACACCGGACTCATTCACCAGCTTACCACCAGCTTCTACTTTTTCACCACTATCAGAAATGAGATCTTTGATTTCTTTTGCAGCTGTAGCACTTCGTTGAGCCAGATTACGAACTTCTGTTGCCACCACTGCAAAACCACGCCCCTGTTCACCGGCACGCGCAGCTTCAACCGATGCATTCAGGGCCAGCAGATTTGTCTGGAAAGCAATCTCATCTATCACACCGATAATTTCTGCAATCTTGTTACTTGAAGCGGTAATTTCATTCATTGCTTCAACCGCCTGTTTAACCACATTACCACCTTTTTCTGCCAGGTCTCTGGCACCAGATGCCAACTGGTTAGCCTGTACTGCATTATCGGCATTATTTTTTACCGTACTGGTCAGCTCTTCCATACTGGATGCAGTTTCTTCGAGTGTAGATGCCTGTTCTTCAGCCCGTTGTGACAAATTATTATTACCGGCTGAAATTTCCTCACTGGAGTTACGAATAAATTCACTGGACTCACGAATCTTACCAACCACTTCCTGCAATTTAGCAATGGTCGCATTGATACTGTCTTTCACTACACCATAGGTACCCGTGTAATCTTTGGTAATGCTATTCGTTAAATCACCTTTTGACATTGATTCCATAACAAAGGCGACGTCTTCAAAACTTTCAGCAACAGTTTCAATTAATTTATTGATACCTTCTGCCAGCTGTTTGAAGAAACCTTCTTTTCCTTCCATTGAAATACGTTGATCCAGATCACCATCACGGGCTGCCTGCACAATGCTTTCCACTTCTTTTTCAACCGCCACTTCAGCAGTACGATCAACCCATTCAACAGCAGTACCCAGACGCTCGCCCTTTTCATTAACCACAGGATTAGCAGCAAGATCAAATGTTCTACCACCAATAACCAGACGTGTTTCATAAGATGTTTTCAGAGAAGCAATTAATTGCCTCTGATGTTCAGGTTTCTTATGGAAGGAATCAAAATTAGCACCTACCAGTTTATCGGCATCAAAGTTGGGTAAGTCAGTACGAATTTCAGCCTCAGCATTTTTCATCATGCCCAGAACTGCTTTATTCATATAAATAATATCACCACGATTATCTGCCATCATGACACAGCTATTCACATTATCCAGTGCCACCTTGATACGCGCCATGTCATTACCGCGTTGACGGGTATCATTGACATCAAAGCCCATCTTGATCTGCATGACTTTAAGGGCACGCATCAGATCGCCAATTTCATCTATGCGTTTAATATTAATATTACGTGCGAAGTTACCATTAGACAGATACTCAAACTCGGTCATGGTAATACCCAGTGCACGCAATAAATCTCGGGTCACATACCAGCTTATAAATACAGCGATCAGAAGACCCAGCAAGGCAACAACTGCTGCCTGAATCTCGGCTGCGCGTAGTACACCAATTCGTTCATGCAGTAATTCTTCCAGCAAAGGCGACACTTCATCATATAAGGCAAATGATGCTTCAATACTTTTTGTACCCTTATTAAAAAAGTCAGTTCCATCCAGTTCTGCAAACTCCTTTCTGAACAACTTTTGCATGTCTTCATCAAATACCCCAAGCGCAGTTTCTACTTTCTCGGCAACACCGGCAAGACGCCTTTCAATTGTTTTATTAGCGGCTATCGCCCCGGCCATTGATTTATTAACGCCTTCCTCGTTGATATGCGAAAAGACTTCCAGTTTATTTAACCGGTTTTCCTGGCCGTCTGCAAAACCAGCATTGTTAATAATACTTGCACCGAGACCACGTAATTGACCTGTTTTTTCAGTCAACACCGGTATGCGGTTAACCAGTATATCCATAAGATAAAAGGTATCCAGTTCAGGATCAAGAATCAAATTTGACTGATCGGCCACATACGCAATAAAGGCAATCAGTTTTTCAAGCAGATCTGTATGACGCTTGAAACTTTCTTGCACAGTCAAATCAAAGGTTTCCGATTTAAGCGAATCCCAGTCGTTAATAATTGTTTTTAATTTATCTTCTGTATGAAATTCTTCAGCAAACTCCTGATTATATTCCCTTAGATCATTCAAATGTTCATCAACGATTGCACGCTGGGCAATTACTTTAGATTTAAACTCTTTCTGTCCTGATAAATAAGCATTAGCCATACCACGGTGTTTTGGCATATGTTCCATGACATCGCGTACATGATGCAGGTACTGAACACCCTGAATCTCTTTCTTCGCAAAACGAATGCCTTCCTCTTCCATGCTTATGACCGTACCCACCAGGGCAGCAGCCACGAGGAAAAACACCAGACCCGCCATTGACAATTTCTGCCAGACTTTCATTTTCTTAAATACATTTAAGCGTTGTACAAAAGACGGCTTCAAACTGGCTTTACCTGCATTCATCTGACCATAGAGCATTTCTGCCTGAGACACCTGCTCACGGGTCGGCGGTGTACGCACTGACATATACTCTTCAACCTTGCCATTTTTCATCATCGGCGTAACATTCGCCTGAACCCAGTAGTAATCACCACTCTTGGTACGATTTTTTACCAGACCGACCCAGGGCTTGCCGTCTTTTATGGTATTCCATAAATCTTCAAAGGCTTCTGGCGGCATATCAGGATGACGAACCATATTATGATTCTTGCCAATCAGCTCCGCTTCGGAGAAACCACTAATCTCGATGAAATCGGGATTCACAAACGTCATAATCCCTTTCAGGTTAGTACGCGTTACAAGTAGCGTACCTTCCTTCATTCTTACTTCATTATTGGTTACTGGTTCATTGATTCTCATCTTTATCTTCCTTACCCGGGGTTAGGTCAAATAAAACACTAACGTTAGCAAAAGTTATTCGTTAAATTTATTCAATGTCATCATGTTCAAATTGCAGAACATCATCTTCAATATTTAAAAGCTTATCTACATCAACCAGCATCAGCATTTTGTCACTTGCTGTGGCCAGACCCTGTATGTATTCAATTTCAATCGAGGCATCAAAATTTGGTGTTGCCTGGATATCACTCATTTTTGCATTCACAACATCTGAAATCGCATCTACAACAACACCCACAATGCGTTTTTTTTCACCGCTTCTAGACATGACCGCCAGCACAACCACCACTGTTGTCGGTGTGTAATCAGTGGTTGGCAAATCAAAACGTATACGCAAATCCATAATGGGCACAATAGCACCACGCAAATTCAATACACCTTTAACATAATTCGGAGCATTAGGAATTCGAGTTACATTTTCCCAGCCACGAATTTCCTGAACACGTAGAATATCAACGCCATATTCTTCATTCGCCAGACGAAATGTCAGGTATTCCTCACCATCCTCTTTCAGATGATAGGCCTGCTCATTTTCTATACCCTCAATGGCCGCTTCTGCTTTCATGTTTTTATTCTCTTAATGTCTGACCGACATACGTAATAAGCCGGGAATATCAAGGATTAACGCCACTGATCCATCACCCAGTATGGTTGCACCGGAAACACCATCAACGCGCCGATAATTTTGTTCCAGTGATTTAATAACTACCTGTTGCTGCCCCAGCAAATCATCAACAAATAAGCCACAGGGTTTTCTATCCGCCTCAACCACCACCAGCAAGCCATCTTCCAGTGTTTTTGCTTTTGCATTTTCAATACCAAATACACGGCTCAAACGCACAATTGGAATATATTCATCACGCAATTTGAATGTTTCACCTTTACCGGCCACCTTGTTAATCATTGACGTTTTAATCTGGATAGATTCAACAATCGATACCAGTGGAATAATATAAATTTCATTACCAACAATAACTGACTGTCCATCGAGTATGGCCAGTGTTAGTGGCAAACGAATAGTGAAGGTACTGCCTTTGCCATGTTCCGACTGAATCTCAACTGCACCACCCAGGCTGGTAATATTCTTGCGTACCACATCCATACCCACACCACGACCGGATACATCGGTGATTTTTTTCGCAGTTGAAAAACCGGGCTGAAAAATCAGGTCATTAATCTGCTGAGCAGTCAGCTTGGCACCTGCAGGCACCAGGCCTTTTTCAATAGCCTTGTTCAAGACCGCATCCTGATCAATACCTTTACCATCATCGGTAATTTCAATGACAATATTGCCACCCTTATGATAGGCATTTAAATTAATGGTACCGGTTTCTTTTTTACCGGCAGCAATACGATCAGCCGGCATTTCAATACCATGATCAAGACTGTTACGTACCAGATGAACCAGTGGATCACCAATTTTTTCTATTAATGTTTTATCAATCTCGGTATTTTCACCGCTCATGATGAGATCAATTTTCTTTCCCATCTGTGAACTCATATCGCGTACCAGTCGAGGAAAACGACTAAACGAAAAACTGATAGGCAGCATGCGAATCATCATCACGCTTTCCTGCAGTTCACGGGTATGGCGTTCCAGCTGACCTAAACCATCCTGCAACTTTTCCAGATTCTGCATGGAGAAATCTTCACCCAGCAAACTCAGCATGGATTGAGTAATAACCAGCTCACCCACCATATTGATCAGATCATCAATCTTGTCGATGCCAACACGTATCGAACTGGTGGCCGATGATGACTGTGTTGATTTTTTACTGTCTGATGCTGTTGCGGCTACTGGTGCAACCGATTCAGTAACTGCGGGTGCGGCACTGGTTGCTTCTGCCGCAGGCTGCACTGATGTATCAACTATCGGTGTCAGCGTTAATTTACATTCATCTTCAACCCAGAGAAAAACATCTTTAATTGCATCCTCAGTAATATTGCCACGTAGCGTAATATCCCATGACAAATAACAGTTCTCAGGTGAAAGCTCGCTAAAAGCCGGTAATTTCTGCTGATTAGTTTTGACTTCGATATCACCCATCTCAGCCAGTTCACGAATAATGCGTAACGGGTCATTACCGGTCAGCATCATATTGGCATCCGGTTCAAAAATGATATGCCAGCCGGTTGTCTCGCTACTGGAACCGGCAGATGCTGCCTGGATAGCAGCAGCACCGCCTGATTCACCCAGAATAAACTCCAGTTCTGACATTTGTTGCTGGATTTTGTCTGTATCCGGGTTGCTTTTATCCTGCTCACAATTAAGCATCATGCGCAGGATATCAACGGATTTTAATAATGAATCAACAGCTTCACGGGTAACCTGTCGGCGACCATCACGCATTTCATCGAGCAATGTTTCCATAACATGAGTGAAATTCGCAATGCCCTGAAAGCCAAAGGTACCGCTCCCCCCTTTAATAGAGTGAGCCGCCCTGAAGATGGTATTGATGTCTTCACTGTTCGCAGCGCCCAGGTCAAGCTCCATAAGTCCAGTCTCCATAATATCGAGACCTTCGAAACTTTCTTCAAAAAAAACCTGATGGAACTGTTCAAGATCCACACTCATTCATCATCTCCGACAGTTTTAAAGTTGCTTAACCTAAAACTTTCTTAATTGTGTTTATCAATTGATCAGGGTTAAACGGCTTAACAATCCAGCCTGTGGCTCCTGCTGCTTTTCCCTCTGATTTTTTATCAGCCGCTGATTCTGTCGTTAGCATCAACATCGGTGTAAATTTGTAATTAGCCTCAGCACGTAAATTTCTGATAAATGTAATACCATCCATTACAGGCATATTGACATCGGTAACTATCAGGTCAAATTGCTGACTTTTGGCTTTAGTTAGTGCATCTTGTCCATCAACAGCCTCGACGACATCATATCCGGCACCTTTTAATGTAAATGAAACCATCTGGCGCATAGATGACGAATCATCGACTGCAAGTATCTTTGGCATTCTTTCCCCCTCAAATTAAAACGAACGCAATTGTGCACTAGATGATATAGACCAAATTTCATTGATATACCATTAATTAAAGTCATCAACTAATGATGCTATCGGCCTTTAAATTAATTTATTTAATTTTTTTTAAAATAATTCATCAGTTAGATAACAATCTTCATTTACATTGTTTTCTGTAAGGTAAATTAAACACATTCAATTTCCGAAGACACTGTTTCAGGCATACAAATTAACACCTGAACCCGAATCCACCGACATAACCCCACTCTGAACCGTGTCAGATGACTGTTCAGTTGCTTCGTCATTCATTAGCTGGGCAACACCAGACGAAAATTTTTCTGACTGATCCTGTTGCGATTCCGAATATTGCGAAACATCCACATTACCTAGCTGCAATCCCTGCTGCTCGAACATTTCACGCAAACGGGGAAGTGCCTGATCAAGGGCTTCGCGTACCGGAGCATGGGCAGAAATAAAACTGATACTGGCTTTATCATCATGAATCGACATTTTGATTTCTAGAGGGCCCAGATGTGCCGGGTTTAATTTAATTTCGGCATTCTGAAAATTACCCTGCACCATCCAGGCAACCCGCTCAGCCACACCCTGCGACCAGCCCGGGCTTTGTAAAGGCACTGGAATAGCACTTTTAAACAAAGGTGTATTTGCCATTAGTGCGGGGTCATTCAGACTTGCCGCTGAATTTAAATGCATTGCCGATACCGAGGTCAGACCCGGCACCTGCTGCATATGACTGGCGGTCGTGATAATTGAAGACACCGATGCGGGTTTTGCATCCAGATGAATAGCACTCTTTACGTCCTCTGATACACCTGTAATTTTGCTTTTTAGCGTCATCAATTCCGGCGTTACGGGTGCCTCATCTGCCAGATTCAGAACCGGCGGTTGTTTTTGAGATTGTTGAAAGTCGACACTCTGTTTGTGACCCGGGATTATCTGTATTGGCCGATGGTTGTCATCAACGGCTGTATCAACCTGCTGCATGTCAACGTTTTTGACCGGCACCTCGATGACGGCACTGACAGTAACGGGACTAATATTCGCATCACCCTCTTCCATGACAGGCGGCAAATCACTGCCATCAAACGGCAGTATTTGTTGATGATCAACAGCCACCTCCAGAGTCTGCTGGTGACGGACTTCCGTATCGACCGGCTGTAGAGTCGCTAACAACACCGCATCATCAACCTCTACAGGGGAGGACTGAACCAGCTCTTCGGAGGTAATGCCTTTGGCCACAACCGCTTCTTCCGGACAGGATTCAGTACTATCATCTACCGGTGATTCAGAACCAGAAACCTCATCAGATCGCTGATTTTTATCACTTTTTTCCGATCCCGAGACCTGCTGCGCAACATTGTCCTGATCAATTTGTTCATTCAGATGCTGATCAAAGGATTTGCTGTCCTCTGTTTTACTGGCAACATCAGCATGCCGTGGACTGGTTGACGGGGCGGTATCAATTGGCGGGCGATTAAGCGAGCTTATATCCATTGTTCTTGCACCTGAGTTATCTGTTCAGATACAAATTTGCAATATGCGGGCCAAACTTATGTATCAGGCTTTAAAGAGACTCGCTGTGCATGTTCATCCTGTTCTTTCTGTTCCAGGTATTCTTTATGGCGATGCTCCTCATGCCGGTATTTCTCGACCACAGAATTGAGTGCATGACTGCGGGAGCGACAGGCCAGCCATAACTGTTTTTTTTCATCACAGATTTTCTTTTTAATATCCACTTCCCGGTAGGCGCTATCAATGGTGACCGTCAGATTATCAATAAACATCTGATAATCGCGTACCCGTCTCATTGATATAGACTGACTTTGTTGCGTGGCCAGTTGCTGTTTGTATTCTTCACGATAGGACAACAATTGCTGTAGCTGCTGTTCTGAAGCTTCGAGATTTTTTTGTGCTTCAACAAAAATACGAACCGCATCCTGCTCATTCCGTTCCGCATGATGGGCAACCGGCTGCATTCGTTTTGAACGAGATTGTTTCATCTATACCACCAACAGCCTGAAATACCTTATCAGGCCGATTCATTAACGCTCATCTGAGACAGCTTCAACGACGCCAGCTGTGTTAGCTGCTGTTGGCTGGCACTCAGATTCACCGCTTCATTCATACCCTGCTGCATAAAACCGGCAATCTTTGACTGCATGGCAATGGCTTCATCAATCAGGGAATTAGTGCCTTTCTGGTAAGCACCCACATTGATCAGATCACGATTCTGTTCATAAACCGAGTATAGCTGCTTGATACGATGACTGGACTGCAACTGATCCGGTTTTACAATCATTGGCATGACGCGGCTCACCGAGGCTTCTATATCAATAGCCGGATAATGCCCCTGTTCGGCCAGTTGTCTCGACAGCACTATATGGCCATCCAGAATCCCCCGTGCCGCATCGGCAATGGGGTCATTGGTATCATCGCCTTCGGTGAGCACGGTATAGAATGCCGTAATGGCTCCCTGACCGGCACTGCCATTACCGGCCCGTTCCACCAGCTGGGGAATACGGGCAAATACCGAGGGTGGATAACCTTTGGTGGCCGGTGGTTCCGATATGGACAGGCCAATTTCTCGCTGCGCCTGGGCAAAACGGCTTAAGGAATCCATGAGCAACAACACCTGTTTGCCCTGATCACGAAAATATTCAGCCACCGCAGTGGCCAGCATGGCACCGTGCATACGGATTAAGGGTGGCGCATCAGCAGGGGCGGCCACCACCACAGCTTTTTTCATACCCTGCGGTCCCAGAATATCCTGTACAAATTCTTTTACCTCACGGCCACGTTCACCAATCAGGCCGACCACGGTCACATCCGCATTAGTAAACTTGGTCATCATGCCAAGCAGAATACTTTTACCCACCCCGGTACCGGCAAACAACCCCATGCGCTGGCCGCGGCCGACCGTGAGCATGGCATTAATAGCTCTCACCCCGACATCCAGGGGCTGTTTGATAGGCTGGCGTAACAAGGGATTAATCATCTGACCACCCAACGGCATGGTGGTCTCAGCCACCAACGGACCCTTACCATCTAAAGGTCGGCCACGACCATCGATAACACGCCCCAGAAAAGCCTCGGAAATTTTAACTTCACTGGCATGGGCACCGGGAATAACACGGGCATGAGGTACCAGACCACGGCTGTCGCCCATGGCCATGAGATAGGTTTTATCACCTGAGAAGCCAACCACTTCCGCTTCGATATGATGATTACCGGGGGCAACAATATCACAACTGGTACCGACCGCCGCCTGGCAACCGACCGCTTCCAGCGTTAAGCCCACCATGCGTGTCAGACGACCCTCCACCACTGGCTCAGGCACATGCAACTGATGTTGCTTCTGGCTTAAATGTTCTAACCAGCGCTGACTACGATTCGTCATCATAATGGGGCCGATGCTCGGTTAGCTGATCAACCACCTGCTGGACACGGGTTTCCAGTGTGGCATCAATATGAGACTGATCTGATTCCACCAGGCAGCCACCCTGAGTAACTGATGCATCTGCAACATAACTGCTCTGCTCCTGTTCAAGTGCAAGGCCGCTGTGTTTCAACAGTTCGAGATCAGCCGGGTTGAGTCGAATTTTTATGTCTCTGGATTTAACCGGTAAAAATTCCAGGGCTTCATGAATGATACCCTGAATATGGCTGGCATCGGTGGCACATTCTTTTTTTAACAACAGACGCATAACGGTTAATGTCATTTCTGTTAGCTGGGCAACCACAGCTTCATCGAGTTCTTCCAATGGACGCTCCATAAATCGAAACATGCCAAGCAATTGCTCACCCTTCTTGCGGATCTGCTCCATGCCGGCTTCATAACCATCCTTACGGCCTTCTTCCCAGGCCTGTTTTTGCAAAGCTTCAAGATCTTCAACCGTTTGCGGACCTTTAAGGGTAGTTTCAGCTCCCAGAATATGCCCTGTTAACTCAGGAACAATCCAGTGCTTGATCTGCGGATCGTCAGAGCTGGCCATAATCTTCTCGGCGCGTTTTGATGTGAAGATAATCTGAATTAAACATACTCTTCTCCACTTCCACCCAGGGAAATATCGCCATCGTCCGCCAGACGTCGTGCAGTGGCCAGAATTTCTTTCTGAGCCGCTTCAGCATCCGCCAGTCGAACAGGGCCTCGGACTTCGAGATCTTCCTGTAACATCTGCGAGGCACGCTTGGACATGTTTTTAAAGATTTTTTCTTTAATGGCAACATCCGCCGCTTTTAATGCCAGGGTCAGGGTTTCAGTTGAAATTTCACGTAAGATAACCTGGATTCCACGATCATCAATTTCCGCCAGATTATCAAATACAAACATCATATCCCTGATGCCTTCCGACATTTCAGAATCATATTCTGAAATATTATCCAGAATGGCCGACTCATCGGATGAATCCATGAAGTTAAGAATATTTGCTGCCGCCCTTAAACCACCCATAGAGGATTGCGCCACATTGGATGATGAACCGGAAAACTGTTTTTCCATAATACTGTCCAGTTCACGCAAGGCCGATGGCGGAATACCATCAAGTGCAGCAACCCGCATCATAATATCGGGACGCGCACGTTCAGGTAAGAATTTAACCACATCGGCCGACTGGTCCGGATCCAGATAGGACAGCACAATGGCAATAATTTGCGGATGTTCCAGGCGAATAAGTTCAGCCACCGCTCTCGGATCCATCCACTTTAACGCTTCCAGACCTTTGTTACCCGTACCCATAAGAATACGGTCAATCATGCTTTTAGCTTTATCTTCACCCAGCGCATTAACCATCATGTCACGGATATAGTCATCGGCACCTATGCCCATGCTGGTCTGGTTGTGGACACCGCCAACAAAATCTTCCATGACTATGTCCATCTGTTTTTTGGTAATGTGCTGCATAGCAGCCATGGCAACACCAATCACCTGCACTTCCTTGGGACTGAGATGTTTAAGAATAGCCGCTGCTTTATCCGATCCAATAGATAACAACAGAACCGCCGCACGCTCCACACCTGTGAGAAGTTCAGATGGTTTATTTTTATCCACGGACAATCCTGCTTCTACTTTGATTAAGTTTCATTGGCAACCCATTCTTTTACAACATTGGCAACTCGACCGGGATCATGATCAACCATGGCTTTGGCAAAATCGACATTATCATCCTGACCCGACGGCATCTTAACCCGTTCCTGATGCTCCAGTTGACCCACCGCAGCACCACCTTCACCCTCTCCAGCCGGTAGCATCGGTGTTGGCGGCTGATAAGTTGCTAAATTCTTTACCGTCGGTTTAAACACGGCAAAGATAAGTACCAGTATTATAATACCGACCAACAGCTGTTTCCCAAGATTCTGTATCCAGGGCTGTTCCAGCAATGTTTGCTCAGGCAGTTCTTCAACTACCTCGGCTTCAGCAAACGAGACATTAATAATATTTACCTGATCACCACGTTCCTGATTAAAACCAATGGTCTGCTGAACCAGTGTGGTAATGCGTTTCAGTTCTTCATCGGTTAAAGGTATCCGTTCAACGGCACCGGTCTTGGATGTTTTTGTATGATCATCAACCAGCACACCCACGGTTAAACGCTGGATGCTGCCAACCCCCTGACGGGTATGACGAATGGTACGATCCAGTTCATAATTTCGTACCGCATTCTTGCTGCTGTTCAAGGCTTTCTGACCACTGCCCGCCATTTCATCAACACCACCGGCACCGGGTACCAGTACACCACTTTCAGGTGGCTGATTGCTTAAAGCACCGGGAATACCACCAGCATCCTGAGCGCCAAAATTAGCGGTTTCGCTGGACTGTTCACTGCGTATAGACTGACGCTGGGGATTAAAGGTTTCCTCAGTACTTTCCTGTTCAGTAAAATCGATATCCGCATTTACCGTTGAACGCACTTTACCCATACCCACGATGGGTTCAAGCAAACGCTCGATACGTTTTGCATAATCGGATTCCAGTTGACGACGGTATTCATATTGCTTGGCAGTCATAGCCACATTTCCGTCATTATCACCAGACGATAACAAACGACCGGTTTGATCGACAACCGTCACCTTATCCACTGACAAATGCGAAATACTCGACGCCACCATATGAATAATGGCATTAATCTGTTCCTGATCAATGGTACGTCCACCGTAAAGAGACAACGCCACTGACGCACTGGGTTCTTCCCGGCTACGCACAAATACGGAACGTTTGGGAATCGCCAAATGCACACGTGCAGATTTCACATTTTGCATCGTACTAATGGTTCGTGCCAGTTCGGTTTCCATCGCATGATGATAACGAGCGCTTTCTACAAACTGTGACGTTCCAAAACTTTGTTCTTCCTGCAAAATTTCTATGCCAATACCCGTTCCTTTTGGCAGACCCTGAGCCGCCAGTTTCAAACGGGCTTCATGAATCAGATTGGGTGGCACCATTACGGCACCCGTTGACGCATCCAGTTTATGGGGTATAGCCGCTGCCTGTAACGCCGCCACCACCTCAGTAACATCGCGTGCTTCAAGCCCGCTGTATAAAGACGTGTAATCAGGTTTTGCTGCCCACATAGCTAACCAGATAGCTAATGCAATACTGGCCGCCAGCCCTACCAGCAAGCCAACCTGCCTGGGGATAGGTAGAGATGAAAAACCGTAAGATGCTGATACTGACATTTTTATTAACCTTCACAATAATTCTAAAAACCGGTCAGAAGTTGTATGCAATAAATCATAAGTCTCGGCTTTTTTTTGCTTTTAACTTACAACGTTTAACTTAAGGCTTATAACCTAAACAGGCATATTCATGACGTCCTGATAGGCTGATAACAATCGATTACGTACCTGTGTCATTGCCTGAAAAGAGACACTGGCTTTTTCCATGGTAATCATTAACTGGGCAACACTGACATTGGGATCGCCTTTTTCAAATGCTTCCGCCATTTTAGTGGATGCCTGAGATGCTTCATTAACTGCATCAATAGAACTTTTTAACACATTTGAAAAATCAGCTTTCTGCACGCCATTTTCAATAGTATTAATGGCCGTGGGCCTGGCGGCTGCCTGTGCTTCCATGACTCGCATTTGCGACAATAATTGCTGAACATTCATATTCGACATTTCACTCACCTCTCTATTAAACAACCATAAAGCTTTTTCAATTAATTAAACGGCAATACCTACATCGCGCATACGCGCCAGTTTGTAACGCAATGTTCGCGGACTGATACCCAGGTGTTCTGCCGCATATTTACGACTACCTTTTCCGGCACGCAATGCTTCAAGAATCAACTGTTGCTCACGATCTTTAAGGTCGCTCACCAGCACAGAACTCTGTGAATCATCCTGAGTATTTTTTTGCATTTCATGTTCAAACATTTCTGTGTTTTCAAAACACACATGTTCAGATCGAATTTCATCGCCATCAATTAATATCATGGCCCGTTGAATAACGTTATCCAGTTCACGAACATTACCGGCCCATTGATGACCAATTAATTTCTGCTGCGCATCAAGCGAAAGACGCACTCTCTTATTTAAATGTGCACTGTATTTTTCCAGTAAACTGTCAGCAATCGGCATAATGTCAGTAATACGATCACGCAAAGCAGGAATAAAAACAGGAAACACACTCAGGCGATAAAATAAATCTTCACGAAAACGTCCAGCGGCCACTTCTTCACGTAAATTTTTATTGGTTGTCGCGATAACACGAACATTCAATGCTATGGTTTTACGACCACCCAGTCGCTCAACTTCTTTTTCCTGTAATACGCGCAACAGTTTGGCCTGTAAGGCAACATCCATTTCGGAAATTTCATCCAGCAATAAAGTGCCACCCTGTGCCTGTTCAAATTTACCCGGACTGGTTTGATGGGCGCCGGTGAAAGCACCTTTTTCATAACCAAACAAAATAGACTCCAGCATATTCTCGGGAATCGCAGCACAGTTAATCGCCACAAAAGCCTGATCAGCTCGATTCGACTGATTATGAATGTAACGGGCAAACACTTCTTTACCAACACCACTTTCACCACATAACAGCACAGTGGCTTCTGTTTTTGCCACACGTGAAGCCATGGCTTTCAGTGACTGCATTTTTTCTTCATTCACCACCAGGTCATTTGTGACTGCCGGACTGGTTTTTATGTCAGGTATTAAACGCTGCACTACATCGAGTAATGCATCCGCTTCAAATGGTTTAACCAGATAATCGGAAGCACCCAGACGCATAGCATCCACTGCTTTTTCTATGGTGCCATAGGCGGTCATGACCACCACTGGAATATGCTGGTTCTGTTTGCGCACTGACTGTAATAATGCCATCCCATCAATGGGCTGCATCTGCACATCAGTAACAATCATACGAAATGTTTGTTCAGAGAAACGCGCCAGTGCTGCCTGACCATTTTCTGCAGCGACCACAGAATAACCGGAAAAAATTAATGTATCGGTTAAGGCTTCACGTAAATTAGCGTCGTCTTCGACTATCAAAACATCAATATTAGTCATTAAACTTCTCCACACTCTCAATCTTCTACGGGGGCATTTACATTTCTTCCACTGGGCAGGAACTGTTCGCCCTGATCCAGAGGCAAACACAATGAAAACGTACAACCCTGACCAACAACTGATTTAACAAATAAGTCACCTTTATGTGCCTGTGCGATGGTACGAGCTACCGCCAGACCAAGACCGGTACCATTGGTTTTTTCTGTATAAAAAGGTTCAAAAACATTTTGCTGTTGTTCAACAGTCAATCCCGGACCATTGTCTCTCATAGCAATGACCAGATACTGATTCTGCTGATAGATGTCTAAATTAATAATGCAGTTTCTTTGGCAGGCATCCAGCGCATTATCTGCAACATTGGTTAACACACTGACCAGTGATCCCATACTGCCCTTGAGTGAAATGGATTTAATTTGATTATCAATTTTAATAATGGACTGGGTCTGTTTTAAACGTGTTTCCATACGCGAATAAAATGACAGTAATAACTGATTCAGTGAAAACGGTTCATCGGTAAACTCGCCACCTTTTGCATACATCAACATATCGTTAATTAATTTTTCAAGGTAACGTAAACTGGTTCGAATCTTCCCGACCGCACGTACCTGATGCTCAGGTTTGATATCTGTCTTTGTTAACTGGGATGCATACAATACTGCCGATGTTAAAGGCGTTCGCAACTGATGTGCCAGACCTGCGGCCATCTGCCCCATGGCAGCTAAACGTTTCTGACGATTGGCCAGATCCTCCAGCATGCGTGTATCAGTGACATCATTAATTAGAATAATTTCGCCCGCGTCATCCAGCTGCTGCCGGGTAATGCTGAGGATATTGCCATTCTTTAAGTGAATATCCTTACCATCCTGATACTGCGTACTGGCCTCAATAATCTGCTGCCAGTTTTTACCACGTAATACCTGTTTAAAAAATTTGTCCGCTGCAGGATTGGATTCCTGAATAACATTCAGCCGATTCGTCAGTACAACACCGGCAGGCAAGGCAGCCAATAATTTACTCAGGCGTTCAGTTAATTTCTCTTCTTCCGAGGTTTGCTGCAGACGATCCTGCCGAGCGGCAATCAGCTCCTGGGTCAGCAGCGCTGCACGCTGATCCATATCCATATAGGTTTTCTGTAACTGCTCTGAAATCTGTTCGAAATGCTCAAATGCAGAAATCAGGGTATCTGCACCCTGAGTGGTCACGCCTGATTGTGAATGGCCTGCTGGTAAATTCATGACGTCTTTGTGTCACCTGATTAATGTTACAAAGACATCAGCATTATCTGTGCCAAGGTTGTCACGGTTTAAAAATCAATAACTTACGAAAAAACAAGATGGGTAAAGTCAAAATTATGGCTTTAAATTAGAGTCATAAGTTGTGAGTTGTAAGTCTTGAGCATAAGCCGGTGTTTTTAGCTTTTGACATCGGACTTCGGACTTCGGACTTCGGACTTCGGACTTCGGACTTACAACTTACAACTGTAGTTTACGATTTGATGTCGTACTTCTTCAGTTTCTCAACCAGTGTGGTACGGCGCATTTTTAGCAGTGTTGCCGCGTGGGCGACCACGCCATCGGTGGCATCCAGCGCCTGCTTAATCAGGTTGACTTCCATCTGCGCCAGGTGTTCCTTCAGATCCAGACCTTTTTCAGTAATCACCGGGGCATCCACCACGCTGGCTCCCTGTGTGGCATCATCAAATTCAGTATCGGTTTGCATCAACGCCAGATCATCACTATCGGTATCATCTTCCGAAGCACCAAAAAATAACAGCGGATTGAACGCGTCATGCCGGGGCTTGATCGAAGTAGGTAAGTATCTGGCCGGCAAATCTTTCACATCCACCACCCCCTGAGGGAACAGGATAGATAAACGCTCCACCAGATTGGCCAGTTCACGTACATTGCCCGGCCATTTATACTCGCACAGGGCTTCAACAGCTGAAGCCGTCAGGCGCACTGAACCCCGATTATCCTGCTCCAGTTTTTCGATCTGGTCCTGTAACAGAAACGGCACATCATCCAGTCGTTCACGCAGCGAGGGCAATTCAATGGGAAATACATTTAAACGATAAAACAAATCTTCTCGAAATTTACCCTCACGGATATTCTGTTCCAGATTACGGTGGGTTGCCGCCAGAATGCGCACATCAGCACTCATGCTCTTGTTACTACCAACACGCTCAAAGGTACGCTCCTGCAACACACGTAATAATTTCACCTGCATAGGCAGGCTCATATCACCAATTTCATCGAGGAACAGCGTGCCTTTTTCGGCCAGCTCAAAGCGCCCCTGACGGGTAGTAATGGCTCCGGTAAAAGCCCCTTTTTCATGGCCGAACAGCTCACTTTCCAGCAGGTCACCTGGAATGGCGCCACAGTTCACCGGTACAAAATTATATTTACAGCGATTCGACAACGCATGAATATTACGCGCTACCACTTCTTTACCAGTACCCGACTCACCCAGAATCAATACACTGGCATCGGTTTTGGCAACCTGTTCAATCATGGTTCGCACATACTTTATGGCCGGACTACTGCCACCCAGCTTGGGCACATTGGAAATCAGTTCCTTGCAGGAAGCACTGCCTTCTTTTAGATCCCTTTGATGGAATTCGTTGGCCCGATTCAGGGCATCCACCACCGGCTGATATTTTAATGGCATATCCAGATGGGCCAGCACATGGGGATAAATTTGCTGATATTTTCCCAGATTATCTTTCGGCTGATTCAACAGAATTACCTGCATATCCAGCCCGGCTTCACTAACCAGCTCCAGTACCTCCCGCTGGGAAACATTGCCATGAAACTCACCCAGCAACATGGCCGTATAATCACCCTGTTGCAGAGCACCTTTCAAACTGCTGATATCCGGCGTATACACGGCGTCATAACCAATAAATCCCATTAAGGATTTAATTTCACTAAAAATCTGATTATTGTCTTCGACTAGCAGAACGGGGGGTTGGGTACTATTTTCAGACATTTGAAACTCATTTCAATCACAAAGATTAAATCTGAGTAAAGCAGTTATTAGCCTTAATGTCAAAAAATCGACTTATAACTTTCCAGACAAATTCAATAAGTTAGCGGGTATTGCGAAGAATGTAAAAGAAGTTTCAGAGAGAGCTACTGGCCACTAGGGACAGTTATCGTATGCTTTCACCGCTTTTTTGACATTGGAGATGCCGGTCAGTTTTTCCACAGCCTCCAATTTGAGTTTTACAGCCATCTCGGCCAGTGAATTGTCGCTGCGCATAATCTCCCGAATATCCTCGGCAATTTCACCGGCTTCTTCTTCAGTCACCTGAGTTGCAAAAAACGACAAAATCATTTTTTGTCGTTCTGCTTCTGTTTCCGCCAGCTCCGGCCATTTTTCCTCGTCGGCCATGACCCGCATTTGCTGGGTTTTATCCAGTATGGCCTGCCATTGCTGTTGACGGGAATGGTCCAAAATACCTAGGCTTGCGGTTTATGTGACTGACGAACGTCCTGTGGAATTTGAGCCCAGCCAGAACGAATTTCATTTAATAACGACAATACTTCGTCCAGATTAGCTGTTTTATTTTCCAGATTAGCCATCAACAACTGACGTTGCATATAGTCATACAGCGCTTCAAGGTTAGCCGCAATTTCACCACCTTTTTCCATATCGAGTGATACTTTTAAACCATCCAGAATAGAAATCGCTTTACTGATCTGTTCACCTTTTTGTTTTACATCATTACTTTGAATATGGTATTTAGCTGCATTAATACGTTCAATAGCACCATTCAGTAACATCTGAATTAGTTGATGCGGATCAGCAGTATCAACAGCAACATTGGTACCCATTTTTTTATACTGATTCACTGCTGCTGAAGTATGCATAGCTTTTTTCCTCTGGTCGTTGTCTTTGTCATCAGCCATAAGTTAGTTATAGCAAACTATTATTAACTCTTGGCAACTAATATTGTTATCGTCTGACTGATTAAATACTTTAATTTTATTTTCTTGATCTAATTTGAATATCAGGTAAGGCATCCAGTTGTTGCTGTAAAAAACTACTGGTGGTATTCAATTGCCCAATCAATGCATCCAGTGCGGTGAACTGTGCACGATAACGATCTTCAATAGCAGCCACACGTTTATTAAGGCTTTCACGTTGTTCTGCAATACTTTTAATCTGATCATTGATTGTGTCTGTTTTAGATGTCAGTTGACCACTGCCGGATAAAAACCGGGCCAAAATTGCATCCAGTTTTCCAGCCAGCCCCTGACTATAAACTACACGGCCTCGATTACCTGTGTCATTACCGGAAATTTCCAGCGTTAAACCCAGTGCCGTTAATAACTGACCGTCACCGATGGCTGTTTTGCCACCAATAGTACCACTAACATTAACACCCTCTGTTTCAATGGCGTTACTGGTGAAACCCAGTGCACTATTTGCATTAACAATACTGACTGTTGAATCACTGCCATAGGATGTAGAACTAATTTCAAAATGACCGCTTATATAACTAACGGTGACACCCAAACCCTTATCAGATAAAGCAGTTGACGCATTAATCTTATCTTCGATTTCCTGCGCAAGAATATCCATATCATTATAAACAGCCTGGGTTAATGTGATGGTACCGGACGATGTACCATCAACAGAAAGACTGAATGTATTATTGGTACCATCAATAGTGACTGGCCCGGTAACCGCTTCCCCGGTTAATAAACCGTGGCTCGCTAATCTCGCTACACTTATTGCATAACTACCTTCGCTTGCAATAGATGCTGCACTGATATAGTTAACATCCGGGTCAGATGGCACACCATTGGCATAAAATAATTCGGCAACCGATTCAAAATCATTTTCAATCGCCTTACTGAGTTTGGAACTATCCAGTGCCAGCGTACCATCCCGTTGCGTGGTAATACCAATGGAACTTAATGACGTATAGATATTACCATTATTAACACTGCCACCAATTTCACGACGAATCTGGTTAATAATATTACGCGGCGTATTATCACCTAACAACACACCACCCTGACCAGTGTCGGGATTATATTCGGTCAAACCACTATACAATGTCATCAATTCGTTATAAGCATCTACGAACTTACCAATATTTTTTTCTGCATTTTCCGTGCTTTTTGAAATGCTTAACTGAGTCGGATTACCAATATCTGCACTTTTTAAATTTAGCGTGACACCGTGTATGGCACCGGTAATGGTATTACTTTCACGTGATATGGATAAACCATTCACCGTAATCAGGGCATCGGCTGCTGCCTGAGTTTGTTCTACATTGGTTGCACCACTGTTAAAGGCCAGTTGTGACAACCCTGTGGTATCCAGATTCTCACCAGCAGTACCACCTTCTTCTACAGAAATTTCAAGACTGTTGGCCAGACCCTGATCATCTGAAGTAATGAGCAAACGATAACCGGAACCATCATCCACAATACTGGCCGTAACACCGATACCAGCGGCGTTAATAGCATCACGCACACCTTCAACCGTATTATTTGAATTATCAATAACCACGGATTTGCTGGAACGATCAGGGTTACTGGTGAAACTGGTATAAGTATCATCCGCGGTTACAAAATCAGTACCCGGGTCATACACCGTGGTTCCAAAATCAAACGTTAAAGTACCATTGCCAATAACAGACGTTAATTCAGAAAAGGCAACGGAGGCCAGTGAATGAGATTGAGCCAGTGACTTTACTTCAACAGAATAACTGCCTTCAACTGCCACACTGCTGGCCGTTGCGGATAACAGATCTTTATTAGCAATATTGACCGTATTGCTGGCAAATGAAATAGAGGATTTAAGTTTTGAAGCCGCTAGTTGAAAGGTACTGACTGCACCTTTCAAACTACCATAAGCAGATAGCTCAGCCTGTAAGCGAGCTTCCTTCAGCGTTAACTGAGCGTCCTTTGGGCCTCGTTCAGCATCAACTATCTGTTGTAACAGACTATTAACGTCGATTCCTGAACCTATTCCTGCTGCACTGAGTGAAGCCATTACCTACCTCTACACCAATAAACATTAAACAAAATGCTTACTGCAAATAAAAGGCCAACTATGCAGATGTTTGAACAATCAGCCCTGTAATACCATCAACCTGTTCCTTCAGGCTACGTGAAATCTGTAACACTTCTTCGGAAGGAATTTGCCTGACCAGTTCAGCGGTCTCTGAATTCACTACCCGTATCACCGTTTTACCACTGGCATCATCAACACTGAATTGTAAATCGCGTTGTACCATCTGAACATGATCATTCAGTTGCTCAACGACTTTTTGTAATTCTTCTGCACTAACAGCCTGAGCCTGTGGTTGTTCCGGTAAGGATTTGCCAGAATGAACCGTTGTTGCTGCCGGAGTTTGCCGGTTTGTAACGGATGCCGATGAACTCAGAATATTCGTTGCCTGGTTAGTTGCTATATCATTAGACATACTCGCACCTTTCACAGTTCTTTAATAGTCACTTGAACTCTGTGTAAACAGCACAGAGTGCCCGGAGTTCTCACTCCGGCCACCCTGTTTTAACAATAATGTTAATGCCGTTTCCATCAAGGCTCTAACCTTACTGAAGCAGACTCAATACCAGCTGTGGTAATGAGTTAGCCTGTGCCAGCATGGCGACACCGGCCTGCTGCAGTATCTGCGTACGGGTCAGATTAGCTGTTTCAGCCGCAAAGTCTGTATCTTGAATTCGACTACGTGCAGCGCTCAGGTTTTCTATGGTACGTGTCAGGTTTGAAACCGTGGTTTCAAATCGGTTCTGTACCGCACCCAGATCCGCACGAATTTCATCGATTCGAGCCAAAGCACCGTCAGCAATATCGATAGCTGCATTAGCACCGGTTACTGAACTGATATCAATCGAATCAACTGTCTGGTTTTCACTGGCCTGCAGTTCATTAGCCTCACCATCAAACAAACCACCTGCAGTTTGTGCAATTGATGAATCTACACTGAAGTAACCACCATTTGATTTAAACTCAATTGAACCACCCACAACAGTTGAATCTCTGTTATCAGCATTACCACCACCTGCTTCCAGACGAGTGGCTGGGCCTGTTGCACCCGTAACATCAAGAGTCACAGGGGGATTACCCAGACCATCTATAGCATTTGAACTATCAAAATTTAATATAGATATATTCTCACCGGTGTCATGTGTCAGGGTAATTGAAGCACCATCAAGACTCAGCTCAGCATTAACGCCGGTTTGACCTGAACGATCATTAATCGCCTCAGCAAGTGAGGATAAATCACCCGTTGTCACATTAGCCGAAATATCAGTACCATTTAAGTTAAATGAAACTACACCATCCAGGCTTAAATTAGACAATGTTGCTGTAGTAGTAGCCGTTGCCAGTACACCGGTGGAATCAGCCACTGCATTAATCTGTGCCACGATGCTTTCAGCATCTGCATTAGCCGACACATCGACTGTTGCAGTTACTTCACCGTTGATAGTCAGCGTTTGTGTCGCAACATTATTACCATTATCAATATTCGCTTCACCAAAACCAGTTACCGTTGCAGCGGTACCTGCGGTTGCGATATCAAAAACACCACCATTGTTATTATTCAAACTTGAAGAAATGGTATAACCTGCATCTAAAATAACTTCAATGGCTGCTATAGCTGTACCACTATCACCACCTGCTGCACTTTCACCAATCGCTGTGCCACCAAAATTGATATTTGAACTAGCAACAGCAGCTGTAAATACTGCAGTATCAGTACCATTATCACCTAACAGACTTGCATCACCCGTAGTCTGAGCTGTGCTGCTATCATAAGCAATAACATTTACAGTTGCATTTGTATCAGTTGGGTCATTAAGGAAAACTGTAGTAGTAGCTGCAGGCGTATCTGTATATGCAATTACACCTGTACCATCCGCTGTCAGTGAGGCAGTCACGTTAGCATTACCATCCAATGCTGACTGGAAAGCTGCTGCAACAGCAGCCTGATCAGTTACATCTACTGCAGATAAATCCAAAGTTACAAGATTACCACCGAAGCTGATCTGTACACCGGCTTCTGCTTCAAAACCTGCAAAAGTGTCAATCTGAATTGCACTATTATCAGTCACCAAGAAGTCTTCAATACCAATGTTTGTACCATCCGCATTAGAAATAGTTACCACGCCTGCTGAAGATACAGTTGCTTCATGTGTTGTATTACTTGTGGCCCTGGCATTAATTTCTGCAGCCAGCTGATCCTCAAAGTTGGCATAGGTAATTGAATCACGATTAAATGATATCGCATCAGCCGTACCTGTATTGGTTGTAAGATTGAATGTCACCAGATCGCCATGGTTAACGCCAGCTGTTGCTGACACATCAATATCCACACTATTGGATGTTGGTGCTGATGCAGAAACACCAGTTAAATTCAAACCATCAATCGCTGCTGCCAATGTAGCGCCTGTAGCATCTGCAATTGCAGCAAGACTGGCTGATTGCGTATTACCTTCAGCATCTGTCGCAGTAATTGTTTGTAGCAATGTTGCACCGGAATATGCTGCTGATGCATTAATCACCTGAGCATAAGATACAAAATCACTATTAGTCGCATTTGAAATACCCAACACTTCATTATTGGTTGAAACTTTATTAATACCCAGAACATCAGCAGTTGCACCAGATACATTTACATTAATGGTCTGATTGGCTTCTGCACCCACCTGGAAGGTCTGTGATGTAAATGAACCATCCAGCAGTTTCAGGCTGTTGAATGATGTGGTATTCGCAATACGATCTAACTCGGAAATCAGCTGGTTAACCTCAGACTGTAATGACAGACGGTCAGTTGCAGAGTTAGTCGAGTTAGCAGACTGGATGGCCAGCTCACGAACACGCTGCAGAATGTTGGTTGATTCCTGTAATGCACCTTCAGCGGTTTGCGCTAATGAAATCGCGTCATTCGCATTTCGTGCTGCCTGTGTCAGGCCTCGAATCTGAGACGTGAAACGGTTTGAAATCGCCAGGCCCGCAGCGTCATCTTTAGAGCTGTTGATTCGCAGACCGGATGATAGACGTTGTAATGACGTCTGTAATTCACCCTGGCTACGGCCCAGGTTACGTTGAGCATTCAAAGATGCAAAGTTGGTATTAATGACTTGAGGCATAGCCTTTCTCCTGTTCTTCAGCCGCTTAACCAAGTCGACTGAAGTTACGACTTGTTTGTGGCGAAATTAACGTAAAGTTAGTTGTTCTTTCAGTGAATGTATCGGCTTTACCCAGGTTTACTTTAGAAAAATTTAGAAAAAAAAGTCTTTTTTTGAAAAAAAATATTAACTTGTTGATTTTGCTATCTATTTCATCAAAAGAAAAGGCTATTTAATAACTGATTTTAGCCCTGAAACGGGACTTTTGCCGGGTTTGCCGGAATAAATAAGAAGAGCTGGAACCATCTGAAAATGCCGTTGAGTGCTAACAGCAAAAGGGATTGCCACGCCAGGGCCGCCATGACCGAGGTGAATTGTCATGGCGAGACGTGTTTTACGTCACAGCAATCTAGATAGCAGGCGCACATGACTTCGCTGGCGCCCACCACAACATGGAAAAAACTGGCTCTAACCTGTGACAGTTTAAATAAAATTAAACAACGACAAGTTCTGTATCTTAACAAAGGTCTGCTGGGCTATCTGCAACACCGACGTCTGGAAGGTCATATTACTAATGGCTTCAGCCAGGTCCAGATCTTCAATATCGGATCGAATTTTCTGCATGTGTTCTTTTTTAGCCGCATTGGTTTCCAGCTGACTATCGATGGCGTTCAGTCGCCCACCAATACTGGTTTGTATTTTGGTCACGCTGTCGAAGGCCCGACTCAGATTATTTAATGCATTATCAATCTGCTGGGACAAATAGGAACGGTGTGGTGTGCCGGATAAAAAGCTCACCGCGCCATTACCCACGGTAATTTGCGGAATCACAGCACCAAATAAATTGGCTGCACCGACACCTGCCGCTTCAGCCACCGTAATCGTGGTACCCGGACCCGTTGCCGTGGTCGACAATGCCAGACCACCCACTGCGCTTTCAGTCGCAATCGCCACCGGGGAACCAAATGCGGAATTGATGGCAGTGTTGATGGCAGCCAGCAAAGCCGCCGATGTACCATCACCCACACCAACAGGGGCAGCGGTATAATCGACTGCGGGAATCACCACATTCTGAGTGACACCATTCACTTCAAGTGAAAAAGTACGATCGGCTGCCGCGACAGCGGAAAGATCCAGGCCCGCAGAAATATCGACACGCAAAGCAGCAATATTGGTTGCCGTCGCCGGGGTACTGGCAGCTGATGAACTGGCAATGGTATTACCACTGGCCGTTAGACTTAAGACCGCATCATTGGCTACCGAGTCGCGTAAATTGCTAATACTAAATGTATTCTGATTATTTCTGGTGCCACCACTGCTAATAAACTCTATCTCTGTACCGGTCGCATTCAGTCGAAAAGTAATATCAGTACCGGGTGCTGAACCGGCAATGGTCACCGAACCATCGGGGTTAGTTACACCTGCAACGGCAGTGATTTCAGTAAAAATCTGTCCCGCAATGGCAGCATTACTGGCAGCACCAACAGTAAAGTTAATGGGTATAAACTGATCGTTGAACTGCATATTAAAATCAATCACGTCACCGACATCAAAACCGTTATTCACAAAGTCACCGCCAATGACACCACGAACATCAGCTGAGATGGGCGCTTCCAGACTGTTAATCAACTGATTTAAGGTATTAAACATATCCTGATGACGACTGGCTTCAACGGTAAACACATCACCATCGGCCGGTTCACCACTGATCTCAACCTGTATACCGTTAAAGGCAATGATGCCGCCATCACTATAAGCCTGATTAGCTAACACCGTGACACCGGTGGTGTTATTAATCACACTGTATTCAAACTGGGGTGGATTGGCTGGTGCATCCGTTCCAGTAACTGAAAGACCACCACTGATGAAATCAGCAATCACAGCACCGCCAAGATCAACATCACCATCGAAGTTACTGATAACCGGTGCCGTACTGGTTGCTCCGGTGGCGGTTCTGGCAATGGTAATGGTTCCAGCATTTTCGCTGACAGCATAATTAGTTGTACCTAGCGCAGTGGCGATGGCTGCGGCCATTCCTGCCGGATCATTCACATTGGAGGCCAGGGTTACCGTAGTGGTATCCACATCAAAACTGACCTGATCTGTCGTAAAATCAAACGATGCCAGTGCAGACACATCAATAGCATAACTGCCTGCAGTTGGCTGGTTTTCGCTGAACACAATGGAAAAATCGTGTGCCTGAACAAGCGAAGACGTGATCACCGAACCGGTTGATATTTTTGCAACGCCGCCATTGGTACTATTCGCATCCACTGCAAAGGTTCCATTGCCGGTACGAATCATCTGAAATACTTCGGCACCGGAATCATTGGCAATCACCTGTCGATTGGTACCAATCTGTATGGCCAGATTACCCTGGTCACCGTTATACAAATAGTTACCATTACCATCGCTGACAAAGGGCTCTATGGCAGACTGAAACCCGGCAAAAATAAATTCGCCACTGGCATCACGGGTATTGGCATAACCGAGTAATTCCTGAAGTTTTTCGCGTATTTCCGCGGCAATAATACGCTCTTCCTCACCACCATAAGTACCAATATTCGCAGCCTGTATGGACAGTTCTTTAACACGAATTAATAAATTACTGACACTATCAAGTGTGCTTTCTTCAAGATTCAAACGCTGGGTCGCGTAATTGGCATTTTCTTCATGTTGTGTCATTTGCGAAATCACTTCATCCAGACTCATGATGCGCGCAAAAGCACCGGGGTCATCAGAAGGTGACGTAAAATTCACACCTTTGGATATTTTATTCTGCTCGGCAACCAGTTTGGCCTGCTGATCCAGAATATTCTGAACACCCTGTGTATGAAGATATGTTGTCGAGACGCGCATAGCTATACCACTTCAAGTAAGGTATTAAATAAAGTTTGTGCCGTTTGCACCACACGGGTCATAGCCTGATAAGCCTGCTGAAATTTAATTAAATTCGCCGCTTCTTCATCCAGGTTAACACCGGATAAAGATTCACGTTCGGTAATGGCGTTATTTAATAATGTGGTTTCAACTTCAAGATTAATTTTAAACTGCTGCGTTAAAGTACCTATCTCAGATACCATGGCACGATAGGACTGTTCGTAACTGGCTGAGTAATTATCAATAAATGACTGGTTCTGTAAGCCCGCCAGTAACAGCATGTTTCGATTATCAGTTGCAGCACCGTCATTCATTTCGACAGTTAAATTATCACCAGCTTCCGGACTGCCACTGATACGTACCTGCCAGCCATTCTGGCTGACCAGCATATTACTTGAATAGGCAACATTGTCCTGAAGTATGTTACCCGTGGCTCTATCAACCACATCAAAGGTACCCGTCGGATTGGTGGGATCAAAAAAAACATCAACAGTTCTTAGAAAATCGGCATGGGTTGCATCCGTAATCGTACCGGAAGAAATAGCCACATCCCCCAGATTTGAAACCGATGACAGTGTACGAATCGGAAAGGCAGCGGCAACGGCATTGGGATCAGTAATGATGCGTTGAAATGCAATGGCGGCGGTACGCGTGGGACGAATAAAAAATGAATCCCCTGCATTAATAGCACCACCAACGGTTATATCCAGACCATCGATATTAAAAGGACCAGTGGCACTGGTCGCGATAATGGATTTGTCACTTAATCGAAGCAGCGTGTAGTTGGCACCATCATAACTCACTTCATAATCAGACACGGTTAAGGCAGATACATCACTGATCGTATAAAGAACTTCACCTGTACCGGTATTATTTATATTCGAAATGGCCGAATTACTCGGACCGACAAACGTAACCGGAATGCCTACAGTGGCAATGCCCGGATTAAAACTGGTACTGTTAGACCCGATACCTGCCAGTGACAACCGGGCATCCACCGTACCCACAGCATTATCATCCAGCATATTATTAATCACCAGGGTATTACCCAGAGAACTCGGACCACCGGCTGATTGAAATTCAATATTGCTGCCATTTAACTGAAATGTGAGTGAGACACCGGCCGTGGCACCACCTGCCAGAGTATAGGTGCCATCGAGGTTATCGGTTACATTTGCATTGGCATTGATGTCCGCAATAATGCCATTGGCAATATCAAGATTAGTATCAAGTGCGCCAACAGTATAGGCAACATTAATGGTCTGTCCGTCAAACACCAGATCAAAACTAACCGTATCACCGACTTCAAAACCGGCGTTTAAATAATCACCACCAAAACTACCGCGCAAATTACCCACGCCCACGGTGCTGAAAAAATTTGTTCCCATGTTGCCATTCAGATCCAGACCCTGAACATGCTGCGCATTAAATGTTTCTGACAAGGCAATGGCGGTGCGCCCGAGTCTGTTTTGTGCGACATCTAACAGATTATTTCTGAAATCCAGCAAGCCACCCAGTTCACCACCAATCGCCGTATTGCTTAAATCCAGTGAACCACCGGTACTGCGTAATCGAATGGCTAAACGATCCGGCTGTGCGGGATCAGCCTGTGCACCTAATTGTAAAGCAGTGGTTCCGGTGACCAGTAACTGACCTGAACCCATGAGCACATTTAAAGTACCATCACCCTGCTCAAGAACAGTGACGGTCATTTTTTCTGATAACCGTTTTAAGACCAGATCCCGTTTATCCAGCAGATCATTAGGTTGCTGATTGACTGCAGCCACTCTGATGATGGCATCATTCAGGCGGGCAATATCGGCCGTTAATGCATTTACTTCATTGATGGTAAAACTGATACGCTCATCAGCTTCCTGTTCCATATTCTGCATTTCTGTACCGATGGTAACAAATGAATGCTCAAGCACCTCTGCTGCACCCAGCAAGGCAACTCGTGGCTCGTAACCGGCCGGGTCATTGGCAACATCATTGAGAGAATTAAAGAAGCCATCCATTGCTGACATTAAACCACCCGACTCATTGGCTACCAGAGACTCCACCCGGGTAGCAAACTCCTCGAAAATACCCATGCGCGATGTGGTCGAAGTAAACTCACGAATATTCGCAGTAACATAATTATTAACAATACGGCGAACATCATCGGTCAGTACACCCTGGCCAATAAACTCATCACCCACTCGAAGGGGGGTGCGTGTTGCCAGCTCGACATCCTGACGGGAATAACCTTCAGTGCCGACATTAGCAATATTATGGGATGTGGTCGCAAGCGCAGCTTGATAGGCATTTAAGCCAGTTAAAGATGTAGTTAAAATATCAGGCATCGTCTTCCCTCAAAAACCGAAGCACCGCAAACAATCAGGATTTTTCGGCTTCTTCATTAAATTATCGGCAGCTCACGGGTATTCTTTAATTCTGAGACCTGCGTTTTTAACAGATCACTGTTTCTGATTCGTTCTATTTTGCGGGCATAATCCGGATCGGTGGCATAACCGGCCTGCTGTAATTCTCGTGCGTAATCTACCGGGTTAAAACCTTTTTCCAGCGCCTGCTGATAACGCGGGTTCGACTGGATGAAATCCACATAATCATTAAATGCCTCACCAATCGAGTCGTAAGCTCTGAACTGTGCTTTTTCGCGTTGCATGGCACCGTCTTTAAATTCCAGCGTTGCCACCGTAATCGCTTTACCCTGCCAGCGCTGATCCGCCTTGATGCCAAACAAACTAAAACTGTTATCACCATTCTCAAACTGACGCACATGCTGACCCCAGCCAGTTTCCAGTGCGGATTGTGCCATCAGGACTTCAGGCTCGACACCCAGCTCATCGGCTGCTTTAACCGCATGTGGCCAGATATCATGAATAAAACTTTGCTGATCATCCCAGAGCAGGTTATTTTCATTTAACGAACGGCTTTGTTCTGTATAGGGATGATCAATAGCGGATACCTGTGCCACAATTTTCTGTGTCACCACAGGATGTGCCAGATAATCTGACATTGTTTTTTCGGTGAATGGTTCCGTTGACTGTCCACCCAGTTGACGTTCAATCACCGCCGCCAGACCAATGCCCTTACCCGATGCAATATTCAAACTGATTTGTTTGTCGTACATATCCTGATACATGCGTTGTTGCTTGCTATTAAACAAACCGTCTTCCGGCATGGTGTCACGCATACTTTTCAACATCATTTGCACAAACAGAGACTCGAACTGTTTGGCCACTTTTTTAATAACTTCAGGTGATTGTCCTTTTGCTTCATTACGTAAAGCAGTGAAACCCTGAAAATCAGTGTATGTTGATGTATCTGAAATCATCGCTAGATAACAATTAATTCTGCCGTTAATGAACCCGCCTGTTTCAATGCTTCCAGTATGGCGACCAGATCACCCGGCGCTGCACCCACCTGATTGACAGCCTGCACAATTTCATTCAATGAAACACCCGGCGTAAACATGAACATACGACTTTCAGGTTGCTCGATATTAATTTGAGTATTCGGTACCACTGCGGTTTGACCACCCGCTAATGGATTTGGCTGGCTCACCTGTAAATCTTCAGTAATGGTCACCGTCAAACTGCCATGACTGACCGCCGCCGGTTTAACGCGAACCGTTGAACTGATGACAACCGTGCCGGTTCTGGAATTTATAATAATCCGCGCCGGTGCATCATCCGGTGCGACTTCCAGATTTTCCAGGAAGGAAATAAATTCAACTTTCTGTGTTGTCGTTGGTGGTGTTAAAACCTGTACTGAAACAGCATCAATCGCCTCAGCACTGTCTGGACCCAGGGCACGGTTAATTACTTCGACCACACGCTTGGCAGTAGTGAAATCACTGCGATGCAAATTTAGAACAATTTTTTTCATCTGATCAAATGGATTGGGTACGGTACGTTCAACTGTCGCGCCATTGGGAATACGCCCCACACTGGGCACATTGACAGTTACCTTGGAACCATCACTACCGGATATGCCAAAGCCACCGACAATTAAATTACCCTGCGCCACGGCATAAATATTGCCATCGGCACCTTTGAGTGGTGTCATTAACAAACTGCCACCTCTTAAACTCTTGGCATTACCCAGTGACGAAACGGTAATATCAATTTGCTGACCCGGTTTACTAAATGGCGGCAGTTCGGCATGAATAGACACAGCGGCAACATTTTTCAGCTGCAAGGTCATGTTAGCCGGCAAGTTAATGCCGTATTGTAATAACATGTTCTTGAAACTTTGTACGGTAAACGGTGTTTGACTGGTTTGGTCACCGGTACCATCAAGTCCGACAATCAGTCCGTAACCGACTAACTGATTGCTTCGCACACCAGCCACAGAAGCTATATCCTTGATACGCTGCGCCTGTACAGGCGCAACTAACAGGGCACTTAGTGTTATTACTGTAATGAGTATTCGCCACAACATAATTAATCTCTCTGCTATTTCCTATATCAATGCAAATCGGAGGCCAGTTTTTAACTTCCGGGGGTCGGAGTTAAATTTGACTCCGACCCCTAAACTCTCATGACTTTGCATAACTTGTCTGATGATCTTGCGCACGCCGCTCTCGGCTGCTCTGGTTTAGTACTTCTATTACTCTTAAGCACGTCGCTCCTGCGCATCCATGCGCCCGCGACATACAGGTCATCCTGACCATAAAAAAAGCCCGCACTGGGCGGGCTAACAAAACAAGTAGTGATTGTGTGAGAGAATCTGTAATCCTGCTTTCCCAATAAAACAGGAATTTCGTATACAGATTAGAAAGGCCACCACTTGCTGTTGAGGAACTGAGTCAACCAGCCCTGATTATTACTGTCCGCAACAAATCCTTCGCCACTATAGGCGATCTGGGCATCGGCCAGTTTTGCTGAAGCAACTGAATTATCCGCCTTAACATCCTGCGGTCTGATAACACCTGCAATACGGATATATTCTTTACCCTGATTCAAAGTGAACCATTTTTCACCCTGAACAACCAGATTACCGTTAGGCAGAATATCCACCACCGTGACAGTAATTTCACCATTCAGGCTATTGCTCTGAGTACTATCACCTTCCCCCTGAAATTCACGAGTTGGATTCATTGAAAAATCAACCGGGTTTCCATTATAAGTTGGCGAGCGACCTAACAGAGTCGGTGCACCCAGTGAAATATTGTCATCTTTTTTAGTACTGGTTGCTGCGGATTTACTGGCACTGGTACTTTCCGCCAGCATAATGGTGAGTATGTCACCTATACGAAACGGTTTTGGATCTTCAAATAATGAAATACTGCGCGCCTGATACAAAGAACCGTTTTCATAGACCGGCGCCGGTGGCGCAACAGGTCGCACGATCGGTTCAAAATCTGCCAGGTCCTGTGGAATAGTTGAACAGGCTGTTAAAAAACCCAGCAGAATAAATGCTGCGGAAATATTTATTATTTTAAAATCACACATAAATACATCTCTCATTGACGTTTAATCATTACAGATTATTAGTCACGTATTGCAACATGCTATCCGTTGTTGAAATTACTTTGGAATTCATTTCATAAGCACGCTGGGTTTCAATCATGTTAACCAGTTCTTCAACCACATTAACATTTGAACTTTCCAGTGCTCCGTTACTTAAAGAACCCAGACCGTTTAATCCCGGTGTACCTGCCTGTGGTGAACCACTGGCAGCTGTTTCATTAAATAAATTTTTACCTATGGCCTGAAGACCGGTTGGATTAACAAAATCCACTGTCTGAATATTACCAACCTGTGTAGGTGTTGAGGCATTACCCACCAGTACAGTAACGACACCATCTTCACCAATGGTTAAGCCCTGTGCTCCTGATGGCACAGTAATAGTTGGTTGCAGCTGATACCCGTTGGCGGTAACCACCTGCCCCTGAGAGTCCAGCTGGAAAGAACCATCACGGGAATAGGACAAAGAACCATCGGGTTTTAAAATCTGAAAAAAACCACGACCTTCAATGGCAAGATCCAGCGGGTTACTGGTTTGCACAATGTTGCCCTGAGTATGTAATTTTTCTGTTGCCACCACACGCACACCCGTACCAATCGATTTACCTGATGGCAACTGAGTATCTTCTGAAGACTGACTACCTACCTGTCGGTGTGTCTGATACATTAAATCTTCAAACACCGCCTGATCACGTTTAAAACCATTGGTATTAACATTGGCAAGATTATTTGAAATAACTGACAGGCGAGTTTGTTGCGCATCAAGACCTGTTTTCGAAATCCACAGTGCCGGGTTCATAAATTACTCCACATTAACTGTTACGTAATAACCGCGCAGAAACCTCATCGGATTCCTGTGCTGTTTTCATAATTTTTACATTGGCTTCAAACTGTCTGGCGTTCTCGATCAGATTCACCAGTTCAGAAACCGCATTTACATTACTTTGCTCCAGTACACCGGACGCCAGGCTGACGCTGGCATCTGGATTTGCCGTGTTTAAATTCCCATCGATATATCGCAATAAACCATCAGGCCCTTTTTGCATTAACGACTGATCAGGATTTACCAGCCTGATACGATCAAGAATAGCCATGGTGTCAGCGGTCTGACCGGTAGGAATAATACTGATAGAACCATCGGCACCAATTTCAACTTTGTCTGCAGGAGGAATAACAATGGGACCCGAGTTACCGATAACGGGATGACCAACACCATTGGTTAACATGCCATTAGCATTAATTCTTAAATCGCCGGCACGGGTATACGCCTGCGAGCCATCAGGTGCCTGTATGGCAATCCAGCCTTCGCCATTAACGGCAATATCCAGATCACGTCCAGTTGAGGTAAAACTACCCGGCATTAAATTAATACCGGATGCTTCATGCCTGTTATAGGCACGGCTATTAAAACCGGGACCTTCAACATGCCAGGTACTGAAACTGTCCAGGTTTTCCTTAAATCCAAGCGTACTCGCATTAGCCAGATTGTGACTGATGTTGGTTTGCGCCTGCATCGCCTGCTTGGCACCATTCATGGCTATGAAAAGCATTTTATCCATGGGTTATGTACCTGTTACCTGTTCAGCCCTAACGTATATTGATAATGGTTTGCGTAATTGTATTGGCCGTTTCAATGGCTTTTGAATTCGCCTGGAAATTACGTTGCGCAGTAATCAGTTTCACCAGCTGTGCGGTTAAATCCACATTCGATGTTTCCAGTGCACCTGCCTGAATTAAACCAAAGTTACCGGTACCGGCTTCACCTGACACAGCCTGACCTGAACTTACCGTTTCTACCCAGGACGTATTACCAATCTGATTCAAACCCTGGGGATTATCAAAACGTGCCAACGCAATTTTACCCAGTGCTGTTGTCTGACCATTAGTGAAACTGGCCCGTACCAGACCTTCATCATCAATTTCCAGACCACTTAAACGACCGGTAGCAAAACCATCCTGATTCAATGACTGTACTGAAAATGAACCCTGTGCTTCCTGGGTAATGGTATTACCCTGATTAGTGAAATCGATATTAAAAGTGGTATTGGGAGACCCAATTGGATTGGCACCATTCAATGGATTAAAAGGTGCATACTGAACGTTACCACCATTAGTCGAAGTTGCTGCCTGCAATACACCGGCACCATCAAAATCCAGTGCTGCATTCCAGGTTGGAGTGAAAAGTGGATTGGTGGCAGCTGCACCGGCTATGGTTGTTGTGCCTGTGACGATATCAACAGCTGTACCACTGGCGATAATATTACTAATCGCTATATCACTGGTAGCACCTGGAGTGTTACTGGTAATCACAAGATTACCACTGGTAGAATCAGCCGTCGCTGCAGCACCAAGAGCCGCGTTAATTGCAGCATCAAGTGCTGCAGCGTTGAGGTAAGGTGCATTTAAAACGACAGGTATAGCAGGTGCAACACCATCGACTGTTACATCAAACGAAAGTGTGTTGGGGGCCGAGTAATCCACTGGAAAAGCAATCGCCGCAGTACCTGTATATACCTCAGCAATATCGGGTGTTGGCACACCAGGGCCGATCGTGTTTGGCATCGGATAGCCATCCATGGTTGAACGCACCTGCCAGGTATTCTGAAGGTCATCATTCATGACAAAATACATGGTTAAGATGTGTGAGTTACCCTGCGAATCGAACACCGTTGCCGAGGTTGACGTATGGTAATTATTAGGATTAGGTGCCACCTGTGCAAGGGCACGGCCATTCACATCACCACCGCCATAGGCCAGGGAAAATTCAGCATCAATCGCCGCCGTAGATAATGCTACCGGTATATCTGACGGAAAACTTAAATTGATATCCACCTGCGTGGTTCCCTGTGGCGTTCCCACTGTATTGGGTACCTGTAAAGGCACAGTGCCGGATAAACTGGTGGTCGTTACATTACCGACAGCATCCACAGGAAACACCTGTAATACCTGAGCTGCACTATTGGCAATGATGCCATTTTGATTAACATTAAATGCGCCTGCACGGGTATAGATAAGATCATTAGTGCCCTGCTCACGCATGACATAAAAACCTTCACCGGTAATGGCCAGATCAAGTGTATTCTCGGTAAATTCCAGATTACCCTGAGTAAACTGTTGAGAAACATTTGCCAGCACCACACCATCACCAATAGCTTTGCTGGTTGAACCCAGTGATGAAGCAGCAAAGATATCGGCAAACTCGGCACGTGATCCTTTAAAACCGGTGGTACCGACATTGGCAATATTATTACTGGTTACTGACAGATCCGAAGATGCTGCATTAAGACCACTCAATGAAATACTAAACGACATAGTTGTCTCCTCGGACTTCGCTCTACAAAATTTTAACGACCTGACTGAAACCAATCTGACCCAGATGTTCCAGTTCAACTTTCATTTCTTTACCAACACCACCCAGTGTCAGACTAATAACATTTGCAGACACTAACGGGGTAACGGATTCGGCTTCACCATGTCGACTGGCTTCAACTTCAATTCGGTAAGTACCTGCCGGTGCACGCTGATCATTAAGTGTGGTGCCATCCCAGTTAAACTGAACAAGTCCTCTGGACTGTGCACCCAGATCAACACGATTGATCAATGAGTCATTTGCATCGTAAATATTGACGACAACATTTTCAGCACTTGAACTTAATTCAACTGCAGAATTAACACTGCCACCCGTTTCCAGATATGCTTCATCATGCTTGATCAGCACATTGCGACCGATTAAATTTGAGGCTTCCAGAGCCTGGCTGGATTGCAAACTGGCAGCCATACTTTTAAATGATGTGAGTAATTCATTCACACCATTAACGGTACCAAACTGCGCCATCTGGGCAAGAAAATCACCATTATCCATTGGCTCAAACGGGTCCTGATTGCTTAACTGTGTTGTCATCAGTTTTAAAAAAGCATCCTGACCCAGTGATGATTTATCATTAATCGCATCATCGGCAGCATCACGATATGACCGCAAACCAAGCGCATTGATTGAATCGACTTCCATCCGTTAACTCCTACTCAAACTTGTTACGTTATGCAAAACAATTTTATCGTTTATCACCTCAGGTGCGTCCTAACGATAAAGTACGAATAATCAGTTCTTTTGCGGTTGATAACACTTCAACATTATTCTGATAACTACGTGAAGCAGAAATCATGTCTGCCATTTCTTCAATGGCATTTACGCCGGAGCTGAATACATAGCCATCTTTATTTGCCATTGGATGCCCCGGCATATAATGGGGAATCGCCGGTGTATCCGATTCAACAATCTGTTTTACATGAACAGTTGCATCACCACCGTTAATTTCACTAAGCACCGTTTCAAAGACAGGATGTCGTGCCTTGTACACATCTTCCGGTTTTGTAGCCATGGTTTCTGCATTGGCAAGATTGCTGGCAACAGTATTCAGGCGCAGCATCTGCGCACTCATCGCTGAACCGGCAATATCAAAAATCTTAAGCGCTGACATAATTACTCACCTTTAAAGGCATTTCTTAACCCGTCTATGCGTCGGGACAAAACATTCAATGTGGTCTGATAACGAATGGTGTTTTCTGCAAAGGCTGCTTTCTCTTTCTGTACATCGACAGTATTACCATCAGCAGAACTCTGCTCTGGAATTCTGAATTTGATAGAATGATCCAGTTCATTAGCAGATACGGGGATATGCTTTTCACTGGTGACCTGCAAACGTAACTGATCTGACTGAACATTCTGCAGGACATTGTTAAAATCAATATCACGTGCCTTGTAGCCAGGTGTGTCCGCATTAGCGATATTCGATGTCAGCAACTGGGTTCTACGCTCAAACAACAGTAAAGCGTTATCGTGTACACCAAAAGCTTTGTCAAAATTTATAGGCATCTGTTTCTCCGTTTCTGTCAGTAACAGAGCAAACCGCGTGCCAGATTTATTATGTATTGTTTTTCAAAGACTTAGAAAACATGATGGGTGTTTTTGAAAACGATAGCGGCAAAGATTGCCGCCTTAAACAGGAAACTTGCCGCTCAAACCTGTTAATGCTTGAGACGATAGACCACACCGGTACTGGCACGGACCATTTCAAAAGCATCTGAATACTGGGCAATGGATTCAGATGCGCCGAGCATAAGATAACCTCTGGGGTTCAATGCTTTGGCCATTCTACTGATAATATCTTTTTTCGATTCGGCAGAAAAATAAATTAAAACATTACGACAGAAAATAACATCAAACCGGCCTAATGCAGCATAACTCTGCAGCAGGTTACCTTCTCTAAAGGTCACTCGCGCACGAATATTGGCATTGACCTGACTTTGATTGCCTATGGAAGAAAAGTAACGTCGTTTTCTTTCTTCTGATAATCCACGGGCCAGAGCCAGGGCATCATATTTTCCACTCTGCGCCTCGGCAAGAATAGCCTGAGATATATCCGTTGCGACTATTTCAACCTTAGGTGCAAACGGATTCTGTTGTGAAAACTCATCCGTAATCATACTGATTGAATAGGGTTCCTGACCACTGGAACAGGCTGCTGACCAGATACGCACATTGGATTTTTTTTCATTTTTAAACTCTGTCAATATAGTTTGACTGAGCACTTCAAATGGATAGGTGTCACGAAACCACAAAGTTTCATTTGTGGTCATAGCTTCTATGACCTGGATGCGTAATTTCTGAGAACCCGGACTTTCCAGTTTTTTAACCAGATCTTGCAAACTGGCAATATGCTGATCACGCATCAACCGTGTCAGTCGACTGGAGACAAGATAATGTTTATTTTCACCCAAGACAATGCCGCAAGCTTTTTCAAGAAAGACCTGAAAACTCTTATACTCGTCAGGATTAAAACTGGCTGTCATTCATTCACTACTTAAAATTTGTTTTAATAATAGATCCAGCATGCAATCATACACCAGACACTTTGATATATTAATCTTGGTTAATGTTTTTTATCTATATATCCTTTATTGATAACTGACAATACAGCACTCACCAGATCATCGGGTTTAAATTTTGGAATGAAGTAATTAGCTCCTACTTTATCAACCATACTATTATTGAAGACCCCACTTAAAGATGTATGCAATAAGACAAATATTTTTTGCAGATTTGGATCTTTGCGTATATTGGTAGTCAACGTATAACCATCCATGCGCGGCATTTCTATATCAGATATCACCATTGCTATTTGTTCCTCAAGTGGAATGCCATCCTTTACAAGTCCCTTGAGCGCCTCATATCCATGCTGGCCATCATTAGCAACTATACATTCTATACCCGCTTTCTCCAGTACACGCTTCATCTGGTTACGGGCGACTGAAGAGTCATCCACTATCATGACGCGTCTGGGACGCTCAGAGTCAATAGCATTCGCCTCATCAATTAAATCCTGATTCACATCCTCAGGCAAGCCCATGACATCAGCAAAAATTTTTTCGACATCAATAATTTCAACCAGTTCGCCTTCAACGTGGGTAACCGCGGTTAAATAACTACTGGCACCACTGCCCTGAGGGGGAGGCAAAATTTCTTTCCAGTTCATATTAGTAATGCGATCAACAGCCTTAACCAGAAACCCCTGGGTGTAACGATTATATTCAGTGACAATGACAAAACTTTCTTTAATGTTATCTATGGCTTTATTATTAATAGATAAAGAAAGATCCATAACAGGTATGGTTTTATTACGCAGATGTGCAACACCGACAACCCGGTTATTTGACTTGGGCAGACGGGTTAATTGCGGACAACGAATGACTTCCTGTACTTTAAAAACATTTATACCATAGAGCTGGCGTCCCCCCAGTCTGAACAATAGCAACTCAAGGCGATTTGTGCCTGCTAACTGTGTTCTACTATCAACACTATCAAGTACACCGGCCATGGTTAATTTAACCTCATAATTTATAATCTTAATTGAGTATCAGAGCATCTGTTTCCGATATATCTATCTTCATCTATAATTGCATGATATTCGAATAATAAAAATATTTATGCCTTATATTACGACAGGATTCTGACCCTTACCTCAGAATTATAGATTAGAGTCTAGTACACAATTGACCTCACACCAGGAATAGCGATGTTAAAGCACCTATTAGTTACTAAATATGCACTTCCCATTCTTGAGGCGGCATTGAAAGCCGATTACAAAAACCTGTCAAAACTTACCGCTGAATGTTCCCAAACTTCATCCGCACTTATTAATACCACGAATACAATCGTGGATAATAATAAAAAACTGGTGTCAGTTGCTGAAAGTGGTATCTGGTCATTACAACAAACCTATGAGATACAAACTAAAATTCTCGAATTACAAAATCATGTTGCCGAAATAGGTGGTGTAACGGCCAGCGTAGCCGCGGCAACTGAAGAAATGGCGGCATCAGCCACAGAAATATCAAATTCTTCACAAAACACATCATCTCGCGCACTGGAAAGTTATGAAAAAACGGAACAGGGCAATATTGCTATATCCTCCATGATGGGTGATATGGATATGCTTGAAACCGCTATTATGGCTATGTTTAACGGGGTCACCAAATTCACTGGCTTTACCAGTGAAATCAACAGTCTTACCGCCAGTGTCAGGGATATTGCAAACCAGACGAATTTACTTGCACTGAATGCAGCAATTGAAGCTGCTCGCGCCGGCGAAGCAGGACGCGGCTTTGCCGTGGTTGCAGATGAAGTCAAACAGCTGGCGTCTAAAACAGAAAAAGCTACACTGGAAATAGAAAACGTCACCAACACCATGAACACTTTAATGGAAGAGATTGGCCAATCGGTCGGTTCCAGTAAAGAATGCTTAAAACAAAGCACAGACAGTCTGGAAACCGTTGCCATGGCCCTGGGTGAAGTAACATCCGTTGTTAATGATGTCAGTTATCAGGTCAGAACCATATCGGCATCCGCCACAGAGCAGCAGTCTGTTTCCATGGAAATGGCCGCAAAACTAAGTGAAATAACACTGGCTGTTGAAGAAGAAACCCAGCGAGTGATGGATATTACCCGTAAAACAAATGAACTAAACGACACCATTATCAGCCAGTTTAACATTCTGACCTCATTCGATCAGGATGAGATATTACTGCAGACTGTCAAAGCCGATCATGTTGCCTTAAAAACACGACTCTCCATGCTGGCCCTGGGGCAAACCATCGATAGTCAGCATGAATCGAGTCAATGTCGACTATCGCGCTGGTATGACTCTATTGGTAAACAACGTTATGGACATTTTCAGTCATTCGAGAAAATGGCCACTCCACATGACAAAATTCATAAACTTGGCAGAGAAATTGCAGAATTATCTGAAAACAGGCAATTTGAGCTGGCCCGTCAAAAAATTGATGACCTCACTCATTTTAATCGTGAACTGTTTTTATACATTGATGAATTACTGGAAGAAGTACATAAAACATGAATCTACGCTCCATAATAATGACACTAACACTATTAAACAGCTGTTTAATCGGTGGCATTACGATGGCGAGCACCAACAAGACATTTCAGAGCCATGAATCCATCCTTTCGGCAGTAAGAACATTTCTGGAATCACAGAACGAACTTCAGCAATATAAAAAAGTTAATATTCAACTGGGCAGAATTGACCCGCGACTCAAATTAACCCGCTGTGAACAGTCTCTTCAGCTAAGTCTGGCGCCCGGCAGCGACACAACCGGTAAAACAACAGTCAATATACGCTGTCCATCAGATAGCCCCTGGGGCCTCTATGTCACGGCAACGATCAACAAATTCGCCACTGTCTACCAGACCGCTGCTCATCTGAACAAGGGACATATCATTACCGAAGGGGATGTTCAGGCAGTCGAATATAACCTGGCAAAACTGAATCAGGGCTATTTCACGGATAAAAAATCACTGATTGGCAAGGAAACCAGACGCCAGCTGATCAAAGGTAAGGTCATACAACCCAATCAGGTTAAGGAAACGCTGCTGGTTAAACAGGGTGAACAGGTCGCTTTAGTGGCCAAAAGCAGTCGATTTGCTGTGAGAATGCCAGGTAAAGCCTTGATGAATGGTGCATTGGGCGATCATATTCGCGTCAAAAACATGTCTTCGAAGCGTATAATTGAAGGTAAAGTAACCCGTGCCGGTGAAGTTACTGTATTAAACTAAATATTAAAGTTTTATACGGGATTGCCGATAAAGACAAAGAGAGAGAATGATCAGGGAAAAACCATGACTAACCCCATAAATAATATAAATCGTACAGCGACTGATGCGTTAAGCAACAGTAACGCCAAGACCAAGGCCACTGTTTCCGCTGAGACCGGTACTACAAAGACTCGTCCATCATCGGAAGACACGGTCAGTTTATCGGCGGAAAGCAGCCAGATAAAAAGCTTACAACAACAACTGGATGCAGTACCAGAAGTTGATATAGAAAAAGTAGACGCTATCAAGCGTGAAATTGCCAAGGGCAACTACCCTCTCGATCCTGAACGAATCGCTGAAAATCTGATTAGCCTGGAAAAAGCCTTATCACAATAAACTGGAAACAGCATGCAAACAGATATTCTAAATATTCACGAAGAGATTGCAGAACATACAGACCATTTACTGACATGCCTGTATAAAGAGCTTGATACTCTTAACGCTCATGATTATAAAGAGCTTGTCTCCATTGCATGTGAAAAACAGACTCTGGTTAAAATACTGGATGACCTGGAGAAAAAACGACAGTCTCTGGTAGCAGACAGAAACTATACAGATTATCTAAACCAAATTGATAAAAGCGAAACCCTGGCTAATCAATGGAATTCAATTGTTGAAAAAATAAAACAGTGCCATCATCAGAATGAAATAAATGGTCGATTAATTAACAGATTTAATCAAATTACTCGAGAAACTCTCGATATATTCACAGGCAATACAAACAATGCGGATATAACCTACAGCCCAGAAAGTTTAAAGAAAGGAATAAATGCACGAATAACAAATACCCGTGCCTGAAATTATCTAAACAGTTCCCTGCTCTTCAGTGGTTTCCCACCCAAATAATGGCCCAGTACATAGCGTGTTAAAATTTTGATCTGCTTTCTGACGTGAGCGCTACTCAGATCATCCTGTGAAAAGGCCAGCAAACTGGAACCATCAATAACCATCTGATTGCCAGACTGATTATTAGATGATAACTCGACCGGACCATGCTCAAGAAAATAAATATATTGTTTCTCCACTGAAATAGATTCACCTGAATCAGCATCCTCAGTGAGATTAATTTCAAAACCCAGCAATTGCAGTAATTTTTTTTCAAAAAGACGCAGACAAATCTCTATCTGATTAGATCCGGATAAGCAATCCAGTACCTGCTGATATAATAAAAAAACATCATCATGAACATCATGTTTATGAAGTAATTTTACTAATAACTCATTAACATAAAAAGCACTTAAAAGAGCATCACCAGCCAGCACTGGCCCGCTTAGTGATGCCACCTCAGCAGCAGTAAGCAGCGGCATTTCACCTTTACCACTCCAGGACAAAAACAATAACTGAAATGGCCGTAAAATACTTTTTAATTTTGATTTTGGTGCAGCACCACCACGACTGACAACCGTCAGACGACCATAATCCTTTGTAAACAGATCAAGAATTAAACTGTTATCACGAAAAGGTCGTTGATGAAGTATATATGCAGACTGGTCCTGTATCCTCATAACTATTAATCATCATTGATATAACCAAGGCTGCGCAAGGCGGCCTCATCATCTGACCAACCTGCTTTTACCTTAACCCATAACTGCAAAAACACTTTCTGCCCCAATAACTCTTCCATCTCTATTCGAGCTTTTGTACCGATACTTTTCAGACGACCACCTTTGCTGCCAATAATAATAGCTTTCTGACCTTTTGTTTCGACCAGTATGGCTGCATGTATACGAGTTATCTTTTCTTCTTCTTTATAGCTTTCAATTTCAACTGTTGACTGATACGGTAATTCATCACCCAGCTCCCTGACCAGTTTCTCCCTGATTAATTCTGCAACCAGAAATTTTGAGCTTCGATCAGTAAAATCATCTTCATCATAATAAGGTGGATTCTCTGGCAACAACTCAGCAATCGCCTGTTCCAGCTGTTTAACATTATCACCTTTCATCGCCGACACCGGCATAATCAATTTAAAATCAAATTTATCATTCAACTTCTGCAAAAAAGGAAATAACGCTTCTTTTTCTTTTACAGTATCAACTTTATTGACCACTAGAATAACCGGCTTATCAAGATCCTTTAGTTTATCCAGCACCATTTGATCTTCATCTGTCCAGACCATTGCCTGCACAACAAAAAGCAGCACATCAACATCATAAATAACCGAACTGGCTGCTTTATTCATGTAACGATTAATGGCTTTTTTACCACCCGAATGCATGCCGGGTGTATCAACATAAATAAACTGACTACTGGCAGATGTCTTTATACCCAGTATCTGATGCCGTGTTGTTTGTGGCTTACGTGATGTAATACTGAGTTTAACGCCGAGAATATGATTCAATAATGTAGACTTTCCTACATTAGGGCGTCCTATTATAGCGACATAACCACATCTAAAATTATTTGCTGAATTCATAATTATTTATTGCTCAAATTAATTTTCAGTTCAGCTGCCGCAATAGCTTCTATAGCCGCTTTTTGCTCAGCTTTTCTACGACTATTAGCTTTACCATGTGATTCGATATCAAGCTCATTAATGGAACAGGTCACAACAAATGTCTGACTATGAGCCTTACCGGAAATGTCAGTAACCTCATAAACAGGCAAAGACAGTTTCCGCGACTGTAGCAGTTCCTGCAGGCGTGTTTTAGGATCTTTTAATGTTGCTGGATCAGGCACATCACCCAACAGTTCTTCATAAAGATGGAGCACCAGTTCCCTGCTTAGTTCAAAACCGCCATCAACATAAACAGCACCAATAAGAGCTTCTACGGTATCAGCCAGAATTGAGTCACGTCGAAAGCCACCGCTTTTCAGCTCACCGCTACCAAGAATAAGATATTCACCAAGATTTAGAATTTTTGCAATTTTAGCCAGACTATCTTTATTAACCAGCGATGCGCGCAACCGACTTAAGTCACCTTCAGGGTATTGTGGATAGCGGGTAAATAACTGATCAGCGATAACAAAATTAAGAATACTATCCCCCAGAAACTCAAGGCGTTCGTAATTTTTCGCTCCGACGCTACGATGTGTTAATGCTTCAACTAAAAGCTCAGAATTCCCAAATTCATATCCCAGAATATTGATGAGACCACTAAGACTTGATGACAGTTTCATCTAGATAAATAGGCTAATTCTGGCGCAATGGCAGAACAACCTCATGTTGAAATGTAGCGACAAATTCAAGATTCCCAAAAATAGGCCCGCGTTCTTCATAATTCATAACTAGAACCAAACCTTTCTTGGCCTTTTCAAATTTAAAGGCGTCTTTATTATTTCTAAGAATATAAAGATTATTAATATCCAGCCTTTTGCCTAGTATATCTTTAATTTCTTTTGGTGATTTACCTGCAACGTCTGGATCTCTGACCAAGTTATCCATTATTGATTTTGCAGAATTATAATTCATATATAAAGGAATTATCCGTAATGCCATCATGCCCTGCACGCCTAAGAATGCTATAACAATAATCCATGAAATAGCCGTTAAGCCACGCTGTTTTTTTAACATAATTGAACTCCGGTTATTTAATAAAAGTTCCAATTCGTTTCCACTCAATACCTGAACTCCAGTTCATCCAGATCATGAATGCTTTACCTACCAGATATTTATCCGGGACTACACCCCAATAACGACTGTCATTACTATTATCACGATTATCACCCATCATGAAATAATGGCCTTCAGGTACTATATATTCCGCATCGAGACTTGGACGCCCAGGAATCAGCAACATGGCATGACTTCTATCTTCCAGTTTTTCAATATATTCTTTTGCCGTGTTCTCTTCACCTGGCCCATCATAAGTAGAAACATATTCACGTTTCACAGGCTTACCATTTACATAAAGAACCTTGTTATAATAAGCAACATGATCGCCCGGCAAACCGATTACCCGTTTTATATAATCGACTGATGGGTCACGAGGGTAACGAAACACAACCACATCACCACGTGACGGATTATCTATCTCAATAATTTTAGCATTCAGTACTGGTAAACGAATCCCATAAGAGAACTTATTGACCAGAATAAAATCGCCAATATACAAGGAAGGAATCATTGAACCTGAAGGAATTCTAAAAGGCTCTATCAGAAAACCTCTTAGCAAAAACACAATTAACAACACTGGAAAAAATGATTTCGCGTATTCAACAACAACTGGCTCACCTTTACGGCCACCCGACATCGCGCCTTCAACACTGTATTCAAATGGATTGTCTTTTCTTTTTGGTGCCCATACCCAGGCATCTAGCGCCCAGATCACACCGGTGATGAGTGTCCCCATAAAAAGAAAAAAAGCAAAATCATACGTCATATAGAAATTCTCTATTTATTCTTATATTTAATCAGCTATTATCGACTTTAAGCACTGCAAGGAAGGCATCCTGTGGAATTTCTACTTTCCCAAATTGCTTCATACGCTTTTTACCTTTCTTTTGCTTATCCAGTAATTTTCGTTTACGACTAACATCACCACCGTAACATTTAGCGGTTACATTTTTACGTAAAGCTTTTACTGTACTACGTGCGATAATATTACGGCCTATAGCCGCCTGAATCGCAATATCAAACATCTGCCGTGGTATTAGCTCACGCATTTTTTCAGCTATCTCCCGACCACGACGCTGTGACTGATCCGCATGTATGATAACAGCTAAGGCATCCACTTTTTCATTGTTGATTAAAATATCAACTTTTACCAGATTTGCCGCCTGAAAACGCTTTAATTCATAATCAAAGGAAGCATAACCCCTACTCACTGATTTTAGACGATCAAAAAAATCTAGCACAACTTCACTCAAGGGCATTTCATAGGTTAACGCAACCTGAGTACCCATATATTGCATATTCAGCTGCACGCCACGCTTTTCGATACACAGGCTAATCACATTACCGACATAATCCTGAGGCAGAAGAATATTTGCCTGAATAATGGGTTCACGGATTTCCTCGATCAGATTCACTTCAGGCAAATCAGCAGGATTATGAATCTGCAGGACTTCACCCCGGGTGGTTTCCACTTCATAGACCACTGTCGGTGCTGTGGTAATCAGATCCAGATCATATTCACGTTCCAGCCTTTCCTGCACAATTTCCATATGCAGCATACCGAGAAAACCTATACGGAAGCCAAAACCCAGTGCTGATGATGTTTCAGGTTCAAACTGCAAAGAGGCGTCATTCAGACGTAATTTCGACAATGCCTCCCGGAAATTATCGTAATCATCGGTTTCCACCGGGAACATACCGGCAAATACGCGGGGCTGAACTTCTTTAAAACCGGGTAAGGCCTTATCTGTTGGCCGATCCACCAGCGTTATGGTGTCACCAACACGGGCTGAATCAATTTCTTTCATGCCGGCAATAATATAACCCACCTGCCCGGCTGAAAGCTCGCTGGTTTCCGTGCGTTTTGGTGTAAAAACACCAACATTATCAACGTGATAACCCCGTCCCGTGGACATCACCAGCATTTTGTTACTCTTGCGAATTCGCCCCTGTTTGATACGGACCAGTATGATGACACCTACATAGGCATCGAACCAGGAATCAATAATTAATGCCTGTAATGGCGCATCTGCATCACCCTCAGGTGCCGGGATGCGTGTTACCAGCTGTTCCAGTAAATCCTCAACCCCAATACCGGATTTTGCACTTACCAGGCAGGCGTCCTTGGCCTCAATGCCGATAATATCTTCAATTTCTTTAATCACGCGAGCAGGTTCAGCGGCTGGCAGGTCGATTTTATTTAGTACAGGCACCACTTCCAGCCCCAGATCAAGGGCGGTATAACAGTTGGCCACACTTTGTGCCTCAACACCTTGTGATGCGTCGACAATCAGCAATGCACCTTCACAGGCTTCCAGAGACCGGGAAACTTCATAGGAAAAATCCACATGTCCCGGTGTATCAATCATATTCAGCTGATAGACTCGCCCATCTCTGGCTTTGTATTGAAGAGAAACGCTTTGTGCCTTAATGGTAATACCGCGCTCACGCTCGATATCCATACTATCAAGCACCTGCGACTCCATCTCGCGCTCAGTTAAACCACCACAAATCTGGATAAATCGGTCAGCTAATGTGGATTTACCATGATCTATATGGGCAATAATGGAAAAATTTCGAATGTTCTGCATCAGTTGTTCGTGCTACTCAGAATCTGCTCTATGGCAGCCATATCCAGAAAATAATGGCAAACCTTCCTGTCACCATACATTACAACAGGCACTTCTGTGCCATATTGCTCTACCAATTTGGTGTCGGAGTCTACATCTAACGGCACTATTTCAAAAGCATAACTTCCTCGTAATTGCCCTAATTGCCACAATAAATCCTCACATAAGTGGCAACCCTGTCGAATATAGACCCTGAACGTAACCATTAACCCTCAGGCAGGCTGATGACGATAAACTGATCTGCATCATCGCGATGCACCAGAACCGGCACCTTCTTGCCTTCCGGCAGACCCAGCACTTTCTTTTTAAAGTCGGCCACATGCTGAACGCTGGACTGATTAATCTGCAGAATAATATCACCCTCTTTCAACCCGGCGGCCTGGGCAATACTGTTGGGTGCCACTCTTTCAATTTTCACACCGCGTCCCAGATCTGATTTTTCGGACTTGCTCAGTTCAACCACAGCAACACCTATACGATTCTCTCTGGTCGACTGCTGTTTGGCCACCACGGGCTTTTCCTCCTCAGGCAGGGCATCAATAACCACCTTCAAGGTTTTATATTTGCCTTCACGCAACAGTTTTAGCTCCGCCGTCGAGCCAACAGGCACACGCCCGACCATTGGCGGCAAATCTGAAGAATCAATAATGGCCTTATCGTTAAACGCGACAATCACATCACCGGCCTTGATGCCGTGTTTTTCCGCCGGACTATTTTCAATTACCTGAGACACCAGCGCACCCTGAGGCTTATCGAGACCAAAAGACTCGGCCAGCTCCTGGGTAATTTCCTGGATATAGACACCTAACCAGCCTCTGCTCACCGAGCCTTTAGTTTTGATTTGCTCAACCACATCCATAGCCACATCAATAGGAATAGCAAATGACAAGCCCATAAAACCACCGGTACGGCTGTATATCTGCGAATTGATACCAATCACTTCGCCGTCCAGATTAAATAAAGGACCACCGGAATTACCCGGATTAATCGCCACGTCGGTCTGAATAAATGGCACATAATTAGCACTTGGTAAACTGCGTCCCTTGGCACTGACAATGCCTGCTGTCACTGAATGATCAAAGCCAAAAGGCGAGCCTATCGCCAGCACCCAGGAACCGACTTTTATTTTCTCGGCACTACCGGTCTTAACAACGGGAAGATTCCTGGCTTCGACTTTTAACAAGGCAATATCAGTATATTTATCTGTACCAATAACCTTGGCTATTAATTCACGCTTATCACTCAAACGGACAAAAATCTCATCGGCATCGGCAACTACATGATGATTGGTGATCACATAACCATCTTTGGAAAGAATAAAACCTGAACCCAGGGATTGAGAATCCTCAGGCATCTGCGGCATACCATCTTCACCAAAGAATTTTTTAAAAAAATCACCAAAAGGTGAATGTTCAGGAATATCCAGGTGCTCCCATTGATCAGGGGATTTTTTCTGTACCGTACTGATATTCACAACAGCAGGGCTATTTTGTTCCACCAGCTCGACAAAATCAGGCAATGACTGGGC